>Ga0209714_1001231_pt1 | contig 14104 bp, 3 predicted proteins | sample COGITO_mtgs_1104_5_FD_185517 | JGI IMG/M metagenome (GOLD analysis project Ga0209714, IMG submission 185517) | Pelagic marine microbial communities from North Sea - COGITO_mtgs_110414 (SPAdes) (version 2) | ecosystem: Environmental > Aquatic > Marine > Epipelagic ...
AATAGCATGTCCTTTTCTTTCTCGACAACTTTTAGACTTTTCTTGAGGCTCTCAAATTTAATTCTCATTCTCTTGAACTTTTCTCCTTCCTCCCCCCTCTCCTCCTCAAAGCCCCTTATTGACTTCTTGATGTCGCTCAACTCTGTCACAAGCTTTTCCTTCTCTCCTTCTAATTGGGAGGAGAAGATCTTCCAACCGAGCATTTCCTCCCAAGTCTCTCCCCAGCCCAGAACACTGCCGAGGTAATCAGCGTTGAGTTCACAGGCTCTGGCGCAAGAGCTCTGAACGAGATCTCTAAATTTCCCTCCCTTTCTTCCAAACCCCATCACCACTCTGATGCACCCCACACTGTCATCCCCAAGGTCTTCATAGGTGTCTAGTCTTTTGATCACATTTTTCTCCTGTACCCCTCTCTGCTGCCTCAGTATCGGCGCGCACATTTCCACTTTGTCATCCCCACCTCCCTTGATGCCGCCGCCGCCGTTTCCAAATAATCTCTGCATCCCAACCTTCTTCTCCATCGCCTCGAGCACGCTTCCCCCCACGCTTTTGAGGGAGTCAGTCCTAATTTCTGGCATGATTCCCACATCGTCCGCGCTGTTGTACGTCCAAGCATGGAAGTTGTCGCCACTTTTCAAAAATAGGGTGACATCAACGCCAAAATGTTCATTGTCGCAGTTTTTCTTCTTGCCGCCGAGTTCATCATCGACTGTCTCTAGTACTGCTTCGATGCTCCTCCTCGCGGACATCACCCCAAGCGCCCCGATGGCTTCTAACACCATTTTCTCGTCCTCGTCACCTACTCCTCCTACCTTCTCCTCAAATTTCATCACGATGTCCCTCAATTTTCTCAAAAGATTTGAGGAAAATAAGTCGAAGATGTTGGAGCGGGCTGCTCGGTACCCAATTCCACAAGCAGTGTCCGAAAAGGACGCGCTCCCGGTCAGTGACAAACCTTCCTCTACCGCTCTGAGAGCGATCGAAAGGCAGGTCGAAAGCGTCACGGCGAAGAGCCTGATCCCGTTTTCGTCTGCGCCTGAAAACTTGACAACTCCGACGAGTTTTTTGCTTGCTCGCTCCCCACCACTAACTTCTTCCCCCCCTTCTTCATCTTCAACTCCTCCAACGTCGACAAACACCGGTTCATAAACGTACCCATCTTCGATCTGTCTTGAACCTGTCAGCACCACCATTTCGATTCGCCCCCCAACACCGCCACCGATCTTCACCACAACCTTTCTCTCCACGTCGTCGAGAGTCCACGCTCCTTTACATCCCTCATCGAGAGAGAATAGTTGGCAACGAAATCCGCCGGTAGACGCTGCCGCTGTCGACGCATTCTGGAGCTGGACAGCCCTTACGGCGACCTCCATTACATTCGACACGTCGTTCAACTTCTCGCTCAGCTTGAAAGATAATGTCTGCAGAAGGTGGAACACAACTGGTAGACTGCTCTCGAACTTCGGGGGTGTAGGTGGGGGAGTTGGAGCTGTCTGTATTTCATCCTTCCCCTCCTTGATCGGGGTCGATGCACCCTCTTCGGCGGAGAGAAGAAGACTGTAGATGACTGAGTTGACTAAGCTGGCAATCTCTCTCCTCCTCTCCTCTCTAAAACCACCCTGTCCTCCCCTTCCATCTCTCAAACCCTCGAGTTTGACCCCCACGATGACTCCTTCGTCGTAAAGCGACGATCTAGTCGCGTGCCCGAAGGGCAACGGAAAGAAACCGTCTTTTTTGGAAAAGGCACCCAGACGTTCTGAAGAACAGATGCTGATGATTTCGTCATTCTCTTCGCTACCCCCCGTATCAACGGCAACTGTGCCTTCTGCGTCAAACAGATCACATCCAAACTTTTTCATCAAAGCTGTCACGATACCAACCCCTCCCTTCTCCCCTCTCAATCCGTTGTTGTCCTTGAAGAACATGACCTCCTCGGCAAACGAGACAACGTATCTCAACCTCTCTCTCCACCACTTCTCGTTATCTGCATTCTCTCCCTCCCGTTCCAGTGTTTCATAGCCCGTAATTATGGCCGACAATGCATTCGCAATATCAAGGACGAAATGTTGCGTCGAAGTCGGAAATTTGGAGGTGTCCGAAACAGCAGAAAGGATAACTTGTTCCTCCTCCTCTTTCGTCGTCGTCGTCGTCGTCGTCGTCGTCGTCGTCGTCGTTGTCGTTGTTGCCGTTGTATCTAATGCCTCCCCCTCTCTCTCCCTCGCACCCGCCAACGCAAACGTTGTCGTCGATTTAACTACCAAAACCCCGACGACACCTCCACTTGAACGGCTTATTATTGGCTCGCAAATGGTATTTTCCCCCTCTGCCCTCATTTTCTTCCCCCAGCAATCGAGCACGTCATCCCCCTCAACGACGCACTCGTCCCTGGACAAGAGCAATCTAACCACCATTTCATTCCCGAGTGCTTTTCCGCAGATTGCTTCCACACTCTTTTTGATTTCTGTCAACCAAGCCCCTCCGACAATGACCTCTCTCGACAAGTCCCCGAACATGTCTACTATTCTCCTTGTTACTCTCTCCTTCCCGACGTCTGTCTCCTTCCAGCCTTTGGTGACTCTTAGCTCCCCCTTCGTCCGCGAAAGTTCGGACATAATGAAGTGATTCTCCTTTGCTAGCTGTCCTCGCTGCTCCAGCGCCACCGCCAAGTACCCGACTGTGTCCGCAGTCAGCAGGGAAGAATACAAGCAGCAGATTAAAACCTCCCCGATCGCTTCCAGTTTTTGTTTGACTTCGGCATCGGAGGACCCCGACCGAAAAGTACTATCGAGGCGCACCTCAATCTTCCCAAGAACCTCGCCATTTAATTCAAGTTCGTGCTCAATTGTATCTTGAGTTATGATGGTATCGTGGTGCTTGATATCGCTTACGTCTAGAGACCCAAAGTCGTCTTCGTCGTTTCCATCGTTTCCATCTCCTCCACCCCCACCCCCACCCCCACCCCTACCCCCACCGATGATAAGCTTAACGTTTTCGCTTCCCGCCAGAACCTTAACGAGTTCTTTCTCGACTATTTCTTTTAGCACTTTGTAGAAATAAAACTCCTCTGGTCCACTGTCTGCACCGACTCCCACGGATACCAATAAATTTCCATCCCCACCACCGTCCACATTGCTGATAGCTCTGACAGCATGCACTGCCAGCGCTACACTTTGCAGAGCTACCATTTTTACCTCTAACATTTCGTTCCCTTTTTTCATCGCTCTTCCTTCCGATTTCTGCTTCTCGCCCCTGAAATTCAACTCTGCTGCCCTCTTTCCCTCTTCTGCTATCATGACGCTTTGATTGAGCATCTCTCTCTCTCCTTCCGCCTCGACAACCTTCTCTTCCAACAAGCTGACGTCGGTAGTGAGCTCAGCGATCTTTGCTCCTTTGTGAGAGAGGAGAGAAACGCAGGTGATGGATTTGCCGGTCAGGCTAAGTACGGCATCGGACCAGCCTGAGGGAAGTACAAAGCCATTTTCTCCTTCAATACCCTCTTCATTTTCGAATACAACCACCACTTTCGAAGTCTCTGTGATAGGCACCGGCACATAGGTTCTTCTTTCCCCCGATTTAATCCCGACGTTGACGTTCGTCTCGACGGCTGTTTTGACAAATTGGCTAGTATTATCTCCTGGAAAACTGTAGAACGTCGTGCTATCTCCCCGTCCGTCCCTACTATGCAAGTGCTCCTTCCAACCAACTTCCGTTGACCACTTCAGAACGGCAACAGTACAGTCCCCGCCCCCGCATAAGACCTCACCACTGCTCAGCAAGACATCACAGTACCTGTCAATGTCTATCTCCTCGCCTCCGATATCCATCGACAAGAGAATCTCGATGCTTTTCTTCTCCATCACCAGTCTCTTTAGAGCCGCCCCGCTATCCTTATACATTTCCCCCTCCTTTACAAGGCTATTGTTTATGGTTGCCAGGTCGTTGATTTTTCTATCCTTTTCTAGCAACATCCCTTCAAACCTGCTCTCGACGCTAGCGACGAGGTCTATGTCTTCCCGCCGGCGCCTCTCCATGTCCACGAGCCCTTCACTCTTGCACCAGAGTAGAAGCACCCCAATGAGCGCAGTGACGCTTTCGAGGGCTATCGTTTCTTCCTCACTGATACCATCAGTCGTCACCAAGGTGATGAAATACTGCCCGTAGCCGATGTTGGCGCTGATTGCCTGAAAGCGCTTATTTTGGCTCTCGGCTTTACGTAACAACACTTGCGCCGTCGTCGCCGCCGTCGTCGCCGTCCTCTCAACACGCGAAGTCACTGTTGCGCTGGCCTTGGATAGAGGCGATTTCGTTTCCATCGCGATGGTCTCGCTGTCACCGCTATCGAGCAAGTATTCGCCCCCACGTTCATCACCCTCGTCTCTTCCATCGTCACTGTAAAGTTCTTTAACGAACACCCCACCATCTGCCTCCTTCCTTGTCACGACTAAGAGCGAGATGCAGAAGGACTTTAAGTTTGCGGATGGATCCTTCAAACAGGCCATCACCGCTGCCTTGCCAACCTTCCAAACGGCGTCCCTATCACCGTTGATGATATTTTTCTCAACGCCAATCTCTACTTCTCCACATCTCCGGCACAATTCACTGACTAAACCGACTGAGGTAGATAAAAATTCGCACCTCTCATTGGCTCTCTCTAACGCAACAATACTCCGGTCCGTTTTGGTTCGTAGGGTGCTGATTGCACTCACGGCGGCATGAAGCGACGCAGTCGCTTCGTTGCACTCATTGCTGCTGCTGAAAAGAGGCTCACTTAATACGCACAAGCGCTTTATCATCGCTTCCTCCACAGACGAGAAGCCAAAGTTCTCAGAGTGCATCTCTTGGTGGATTATATTAGAAGCTCCCTCGTCATCGACGGGTAACCGCTGGAAGACAGCGACTGCGCCCACCTTAAATTGGCCTCCTTTTGCTCTTGGGATGGCGTTAGCCCTGTACCGAATGGGGACGTAAATGATCCCTCCCGCCCCCCGTACCATGTTTTTCCCACCCCCATTGACGCAGTCGACGAGCTCCGACACGCATCCCTCCTCATCTCTCCCTCCCAGCAGGGGAATAACCTCCCCTCGGATGGTCGATAGCGCGGGAAGCCCCGTAGAGGTCTTTGCACCGGTGAACATAACCTTAACACTGAATTTGCACTCAGTTTTGGTCGAGTTCTCAGACAGCAATTGAATGGCAGCGGATTCGAAGCTCGACACGAACGCGAGATGGCGATTTTGAGGCAGTAACACTTCATTTTCACTTTGAACGTCTTTGTCCGCCTCTTCCGCCAGGTTTCTCTCCCAGGCAGCCGTCATAGCTGCGTACATGCCCTCCATTGCCTTTCCAAAGGTCAGTCCCTCCCTCATCTTTTCAACGTCTCCATCCCTGAAAATCCTTGCAATAGAAAATGCGGACACTTTCGCATAGGTTACCAGTAGGTCACGAGCGAGTGGAGATATCGCCGAGGAAGCTGTCGTGTAGGAGATGTAGCCAAAGACGTAGGGAGTCTGAGAGGAGATTTTGATTTCGAGCGTCGTCGCACCGTCATCATCAACAAGTGCGTCTCCTATTGCGTTGTCATCACCGTCGGCGTCGGCGTCGGCGTCGGCGTTGGCGTCGGCGTCTCCAGTTTTTGGCTGCTTGAGCAAGCTGACGCGTAGGACTCCGCCTTCTTCCAGCACATTCCCTAAAATATCCTCCACACCACTCTTTATCTCTCGGCACATGCTCTCGAGCCCTGAGCAAGACATCAGTCTGCCTAAGTTTAAGAGCGAGCTTTGCTGCAACTCATTTGTTACCATCAAATCGTCACTAGTAGCTCGAAGCATACCAATCTCATGCGCAGTTTTTGTGGCCTCCTCCTCGATCAGTTCCTTCTTCCTCTTCAATGCTATCATATCTGCCTTCAATGATTCCTTCTCCGAAGCAACCTGCCGTAATTTCTCCTGGAAATCCCGGCTACCGCTTTCAAGCCGCTTTATAGTAGATTCTGATTCTGACAACAACTTGGTCTGGTTTTCACTCATCTTAGTCGTCTCGACAATTTTGTTCTCAAAAGATTGTCTCTGCATAGTCACATGTTTCAGTTTGCTCGCCGTCTCGGTCAGCGTAGCCTTTATCTCCTTGGTCTGAAGCGCGAACTTCTGGTCAAGATCGTTCCTGCGCTTTTCGAATATACGATGGATACAGGCAGTGAGGGTTTTTCCCAGCAGATCGTACGCGTCCTCGTGGGCGTGGAAGTGTGGACGCGCGAGCTCTCTCGGAGGGTTAGGAACGAATAAAATCACACCAACGACAGTGTCAGATGCAGGATCCGTTATCGTAAAATTTCCATAAAGCTCTCGCGTATTGCTTTCCTTCAAAAATGTCTCCAAATCGCCTCCTATTGCATCTGACATCTCCTCGTCATTCACAAGGATGTCGCGGCCCCAAGGAAGCAAGAAGTCAGTTTGGGTGGGGTGCACGAAAGAAAACAACGGAAATTGGGCGGGAGGAGAAAGCTTTAAGTGCTTGTTCGTACCATTGAAGCTGTCGCACGTGATGAAGAGCTGTATTTTTTTTGGCACCGCATTGAGAATTTGTGCAATGTCATTGTTTGTCGCAATTTCATTGATCAAACTCAGCGCCGGACTAATTTTGCCCGTGGGAGCGGGGGAAGAAGTATCCGGCAGTGTTTGAGTTCGAGTGTCCAAGGTAGTAGTAAGGAGGCTGCTGATTTTTTTATCCCCAACCGCGCTGAGGCAGCTTGCGCATGCCGCAGAAGCAACGGCAATTTGGCGATTGACCTCCTTTTTGAGCTGATTTTCGTCGTGTTCTTTCGTTAGCCTCGCTAAATCGACACCCTGTTTTGCATTAGTGTCCTCCAAATCTAAGATTTTTGTAACCGCGGACGCAATTAATCGCGTAAAGACACCATCATCCATCGCCTTCACTTTCTCCAGATCGCTCTCATCAACCCCATCTCCGTTAATTTTGAGCTTCAAGGCGGCCGCCAGTGACAAGATAGCCTTGCTATCATTCTCGCTTTTTTCCTTCTCTTGAATTTGGCGAATGCTAGCCTCGCCATGGTAGACAAGACGTTTGATAGCGGCCGTCTCAAAGTCTTCGATTTCGCCCTCTCTACCAAGCCGAATTAGGATATTGTTGGTCTCCTCCTTGGTTTTGAAGTCACTAATTCTGATAAAGGAGAAGAACATTGAGCTGTAGGTTGCCCCATCCACGACGGGATTGAAGCTGGCGTGATTGGCGACATTCCCTATATGCTGAAAGAAATGATAAGAATGAGTGTGTTTCTTCGCCGATTTCACAAATTCCAGGCTCAGGGAAGGAATGCCACTATTGTTGTCGATTGTGCTTGTCGGGAGGAAGACGATAGCAGTTGGAGAAAAAATTGTTGTCAGGGTTGATTTCATCACTTCAAGTACAGCTGAGACTTGATCCAGCTTTAGCATTGTATCGATTGCACCACTAATACCCACATTCGTTGATAATTGACGCTCGAGGCTTACAATTTCTTCCTCCAAAGGCTGAATCTGCTGGACCTTGGGTCCGAGTTCGAGCAGCTGCATTCCTGCCTCGTGCAGTTTGCTCGCCACTGATGCATGTTCCATAGCTTTGAGCGCTTGCAGTGCGCTGCTTGTTTTTTCGCGCTTTGTATTGTGTGAATTGAGAAGCTTCGACAGCTTTATTTGGGCGCTGAGATTGTCATTTTCATTGCTTCGACTAGACCTCACGGCGACCACAGAGAGGGTGGGGACGATGACAGAGCTGACGAGTAGCTGCAGATTATTGCTTGAAGTTTTGTTCGCCAAATCAACGTGTTCGTAATTGTTGCTTCTGTGAAAAACCAAATTTTCCTTGAGGATAGTCTTGGTGTCGGAGTTGATCAAGACGCAAAAGCCCAAGGAGGGAAGAGGGATTGAGGTGATGCTCTTGATCTGAGATTTGCTGTAATCGAGTTGAAGCAATCGAACGATGGCGTTGATGTCGTGGGGTGACGCGTGAAGTATGCGTTTCTTTTCGTCGAAGTAGGTTGTATTGATTTTCACTTTTTCAGCACCTGTTGGTGTTAAGAGATAGTCGCGGTCGGAGGGAAGGAGAGGGAGCACATAGATGGACTGGCACCCGAAGTTGACTTGTATTTGATCATCATTGATCATATTACTGATTGATTCACAGTAGACTGCCAGAGAATTAAGGGAAGATGGCTGCAAAAGTGTGGTAGTCAGTTCTTGGAGGAGGTCTGGAGGGCCATTGGACGAATTGAGGGCGGAAGTTATTCGCGACGGGAGTAGGTTCACTAGGGCTTGCAGTTTAGGCTTAGACGATAGGGGGGAAGACGTGGTGATGGTATCGGGAGCACTGCGTGTCTCATAGCACACGACAATAACTCCGGTGCGGTCGCCGAGCAACACGAAATCGTAAAACTTGTTCGATTGGGTTTTCAATTTTGTTGTGGTGATCACGTTTTCGCAATCATCTGCAGAGGAGAGAACAGTGCCAACGTAGGTCCGGATCACCTCATCTTCAATCTCGCTCACGTATAGAGGAGACTCAAAGGCGTGGTAGACCAGTGAAGGGGACGGAGAAGCCTCAAATGCGAAGAGTTTTGCCTTCACGTTGTATTTGGAATTCGTGTTGTTGTTTGTCTTGTTCGTATTGTTATTGTATTGGTGCGCACTCTTAAAGGAGCTAATTGTTGTGTTCACGTCATCTGTATGGTCTTCAAAAGCAATCATTGACGATTCTTCTGTCTCTTCCCCGTAGATTCTGCTTACAATTTCCTCAACATCTTCGCTGAGGATCCTCATGGGGGATTTTTTAATATTTTCAGGCGCGGAAGCAACCATCGCGTGGCTCAAACCGACTCCCAGAGGCCACAATTTATCCACCAACGCTTTCTGATTGTTTACATCATCAATTAACTGCTTCACTTCCATGTTCTCGATTATTATTGTAGTCTCGCGGGCTACCCCCTCGCAGCAGGCGACGGACTCTGCGTTGAACTGGGAGAGGGGGGTTGTGGAAGTCTCCCGCGGCCCCATGGCCTGGAGGACAGCTAGCACGTGCGTCTTATCGCTAGAAATTATCGGTGTGCACAGCATCGCGACACCGAATTCCGTGTACTCCTCTTCAGCAGAGTAATGCGGCCCTTGCGGAGAAAGAACAGAGGCATTTTTCGCTGGTGAGTTTAAAAAGAGCGTGTTGTTCAGGCCTCGAGTCTTGGCCAGGTTGATCTTTTCGCCGGCCGCAATATTCAGCGGGCTATGGCTGAGGGCGCATTCGCTCACGGGGCCATTAGTGGTCACTGGGGCCGAAATTTTTTCATTCGTTTCCGTCCGAGTCCATATGATGGTAGGGGTGGTTGGGGTGCTGATGGCAGTGGTGTCAATCAAGAGCGGCGGGTCGAGCACAAAAATATTGCTCGTCTCGCTCGAAAGCATCAAAGGCAAGCGGCGAGAGACTGTTAGGGTCAGCTCGTCGAGGCTGCGGGATTGTCGGAGGTGGTCATAGAAGGCTGCTGTTGACTGCGCGTGGGTCAGGATTTTATCGCTACGAGTTTCTAGTGATCGAAGTCCAGCGATCCTATCCTCCTTTGACTGACGAAGCTCAGCTTTCAGGCTCTCAACTTCTTTCAAGAGACGATTCGCTTGGTTGCGGGACGAGAGTTCTGATTTTGTTATGCTGTGCAGCATCGTCCGCTGGCTTTTTACCACACGCGCAAGCGTATCCCTGTCAGCATAGTCAACTGCGGCGTGGTCCACATAGGGAGGGGCATTCTCATCGATCGGAAATCCAAATTCTTCGCCATCACTATTGCTGAAGTTGTTGTAGTTACTTTTAATTTTGCTGTTGCTTATGTTGTCTGGGGATTGTTGGATTATTTCGTCTTTAAGCATCGACAGGGACAGATGGGTGTCGTCTTTCATGATGTTATCATCGTTGTTACTGTCCATCATTTCGTGGTCATCTCGTCGTTCCACAGGCCTGCGATGGGACCTTGGTGTCGGGCTGAATAACCTGGCATTCACAGCTTTTGACCTTTTCTCTTCCGCACCTCGCATCAGTAAAACAGCTTGCTTCTTAGAAGTCCGATATTGGCCATGTTGAGGGCCCGAGACGGCCAAAGGACTAGACACCACTTTGAATTCATAATCTCTGCCGTCATCAGAAGAATCTGGGGAGTGAGTGGGGGGGCCATAGTTTGAACGTTCAGAAGTGGGAGAGAGTGAATTTAGGCGCTCAATAGCGACTGCAAACCGGGATTCGAAGTGGCGAAGACGATTACGCGTCGCTGAAACACGATCGGACGCATTTTTAGGCATTTTAAAGTTTTTAATTTCACCAAATTATTCAGCGTTGAAGTCTCGGGATTGCTTGCGACTTGTCTACTTGGATACTTGGAACTTGCGACAGGTAAATTAATTCCGGGAATCGGCGGGTAGAGAATAATAATTGGTGATTTATAAGTATACTTTCATTAAAACGATGCCAGAAACCCACGAGATCGTCGATCCATGCCGACAGATCAATGAATCATCCATTACACCTTCATATCCTGCAATTGATTGCTATAAAAGTGACATGTTAAAGGTTTGTGAGTTGCACACCATTTATTGGGAATGTAGTGGGAATCCAGAGGGAAAACCAGTTCTAGTGTTGCACGGAGGGCCGGGAGGAGGATGTCCTCCAAGCTATCGAACATATTTTGACCCAGAAAAATACAACATCATCATGTTTGATCAAAGGGGAGCAGGCAAAAGCTTGCCTTTTGCCGAGCTTGCTGAAAACACAACGTGGGATTTAGTGGCAGAGTAAGTGTTTCACATAAAGTTTTCGTCAGGTGACGCATTCACTCCCCTCCCCTTCCTTTCCTCAAAACTAACTCATTCATTCTCATTTTTTTTGAGCAGTATTGAGAAATTGCGTGAACATCTGAACATTGACAAGTGGGTGGTGTTCGGGGGATCTTGGGGCTCGACCTTGTCTTTAACCTATGCTCAGACTCATAGGGAGAGGGTGAAAGCTCTCGTACTCAGGGGAATTTTCATGTGTCGAAGGTCTGAGATTGAGTTCTTCTACCAGGAGGGAAGTAGCTGGCTATTTCCTGACGCCTGGGATAAGTTTTTGGAGCCGATTCCATTGGTGGAGAGACACGATCTGTTGAGTGCCTATCACCGGAGGGTGACTAGCGACGACCCAAAGGTGCGATTGGAGGCAGCCAAGGCATGGACGTCATGGGAGATGAGTACCAGCAATTTGATTGTTGATCCCAAAAAGGTGGCAGAAGGTGAAGAACCCAAGTTTGCCGAGGCGTTTGCGAGGATCGAGACCCACTATTTTATCAACGGCGCCTTCTTCAGAAACGACCAGCAGATATTAGAGGATGTACACAAAATTCGCGACGTTCCTTGCACCATTGTACACGGAAGGTACGACGTTGTCTGCCCCCTAAAAAGCTGCTGGGAGCTTCACAAGGCTTGGCCCGAGGCGGATCTCAAAATATGCAGCGACTGTGGCCACTCCATGAGTGAAGCAAACATCAAAAGCGAATTAATCAAGGCGACAGACAAGTATGCGACCCTGTAAGTAATGTAATGACCTGTGTCGGAAAGGAAAGCAGCGAGAGATATGGGACACCAGGACCGAGTTTAAGAAGAAGGAAAAGAAATGAGTTTGTGAATAAATCCCCCTCTTCTATTTTTATTCGCCCACCTATCCCACCCACTCAAAGGCATTTGTCAAGAAGAAACGGATTTTAAGTTATGTCTTCGAAACGGACGAAAGATTCAAGTTTAAAATTAAGGTAGGGTCATTACTTCAACGTGAGCATCGTTCGACCCCTGCCAAACTCGTGGTGCTTTCTTTCTCTCTCGCTGAACAGGGGTTTGATTAAAAGTGCCCAAACTTGCTCCTCTCTCTCGAACAAATTTTGCCCGGCCGTCGAAATTTAAAATCATCATTTTCCCGCATTTCGGTACGTTTTAGCTCTTTCCGTTCCCTGTTAAAGTCAAATACACCCAGGAATGGTGCCAATTTTTGACGAATGCGCCCCTTAAGCTCGCTTTCCCCCCCTTCGAAATCAAAATTTTGCCGGTGCCTTTGGAGGCCTCTCACAAGTGCCTGAATGATTATTTTGCACATTTATTCTGTCGCGCTGCGCTTATAAGGGAGGTCGAACAGCTGGGCTTAGGCGAAAACGTGACATGACCACTAACCCACTCCCCCCTTTCCCTGCGCAGCCAAGAAGCCACCCCGTGACCAAAACTTGCCCAGTTTCTAGTTTCTTCTTTCTTTCTCTTCTTCCTCTTCTCCTCTTCTCCTCTTCTTATTCTTCCTCACTGAAATCTCACTGAAATCTCGCTGAAATCTCGCCGAAATCTCACTGAAATCTCACGTTTCACTGAAATCCCACTCAAAACTCAAAAGTGAAATCATGGGATCGCGTGTACAAGACCTGAACCCCAATGCCGAGATTGTGAGCAAGCAAGCGTGTCTCGCCGTGAACGTGGCGGCTGCCACGGGCCTGCAGGGCGTCCTGAAGACCAACCTCGGACCCCGCGGCACCCTGAAGATGCTCGTGGGGGGCGCCGGGCAGCTGAAGCTGACGAAAGACGGCAACGTCCTGCTCCACGAGATGCAGATCCAGCACCCCACCGCCTGCATGGTGGCGCGGACCGCCACCGCCCAGGACGACGTCACCGGCGACGGCACCACCTCCACCGTCCTCCTCTGCGGGGAGCTGCTGAAGCAGGCCGAGCGCTACGTGAGCGAGGGCTGCCACCCGCGCGTGATCACGGACGGGTTCGACATTGCGCGAGACGCCGCCGTCAAGTTCTTGGAAGAGTTCAAGGAGGGAGCCAACGGCCTCGACCTCGACGAGGCCGGCAATCAGGTGGAGCCCACCACCGTCGAGGTGGCCAAGAACCGCGATCTCCTCCGCTCCATCGCGTTGACCTCCCTCAAGACGAAGCTTGAGCCCGAGCTCGCTCTGGGGATGTGCGACGCCGTGGTGGACGCCGTCCAGTGCGTGGCCATCACCGACGGGAGCAACCAGGGGGACGACCCCGTGGACCTGCACATGGTGGAGGTCATGCACATGCAGCAGAAGATGGGCTGCGACAGCCGCTTCGTGAACGGCATCGTGCTGGACCACGGGGGACGCCACCCGGACATGCCCAAGCACTTGGAGAACTGCCACATCATGACCTGCAACGTCTCCTTCGAGTACGAGAAGACGGAAGTCCAGTCTGGCTTCTTCTACAGCACCGCCGAGGAGAGGGAGAAGCTCGTGGAGAGCGAGAGGAAGTGGCTGGACGAGCGCTGCCGGCAGGTCGTGGACTTCAAGCGCAGCGTGTGCAAGGAGGGCGAGTCCTTTGTCATCATCAACCAGAAGGGCGTGGACCCCCTCAGCCTGGACATCTTCGCCAAGGAGGGCATCCTGTGCATGCGGCGCGCCAAGCGCCGCAACATGGAGCGCCTCACGCTCGCCTGCGGGGGGGTGGCCATGAACTCCATCGAGGACATGGACAAGGACATGCTCGGCTACTGCGGGAAGGTCTCCGAGGTGACCCTTGGCGACGACAAATTCACCTTCGTGGAGGAGTGCAAGGTCCCCAAGTCTTGCACCATATTAATCAAGGGCCCCAACAAGCACACCATCGACCAGATCAAGGACGCCGTCCGCGACGGGCTCCGCGCCGTCAAGAACGTGGTGGAAGACAAGTTTGTCGTTCCCGGGGCCGGTGCCTTTGAGACGGCCTGCAGCATGCACCTCCGCACCGAGACGATCAAGGGGGTCTCCGGCCGCACCAAGCTGGGAATCGAGGCCTACGCCGAAGCTCTCCTGGTCATCCCCAAGACACTGGCGGAGAACAGTGGCTTCGATGTGCAGGAAAGCATCATCAAGTTGCAGGAGGAGCGCGAGAAGAGCGGATTGAAGGTGGGGCTGGACTGCAACTCGGGGGATCCCATGGTCCCTGCTGACGAGGGTGTCTATGACAATGTCCGGGTCAAGAGACAGTCGCTATACTTGAGCACCGTATTGGCCACCCAATTGCTACTTGTCGACGAGGTGATGAAGGCCGGAAAACAGATGGGCAAG
>Ga0209714_1001243_pt1 | contig 14021 bp, 9 predicted proteins | sample COGITO_mtgs_1104_5_FD_185517 | JGI IMG/M metagenome (GOLD analysis project Ga0209714, IMG submission 185517) | Pelagic marine microbial communities from North Sea - COGITO_mtgs_110414 (SPAdes) (version 2) | ecosystem: Environmental > Aquatic > Marine > Epipelagic ...
ATGTTTCTCGTGTTTGACACAAAAAAATCCTAAATTTCTAACCCAAAGAAAGTCTACAAATTTTACAAGTTACCGGTCCTGTTGTCTTGCCGCCCTCCAGTGGCAGAGTTCGACTGTGCAGGAGAACTGGGCTGTATCAGAAAATCCGTGGTATAATGATTTTCGTGCAGGCTGTTCATGAACTCTTGATTGCTGAAGTCCACTTCGACAGGTTGCGCGACACCTGCAGATGCTAAATCAGCGTAGGTGCCCTCTATCTTATACGTCGGGGGTGCAGTTGAGTTCGGCGCAGTGCCGTTGTCACCACCGATTCTCGGTCCAAGGCCGTCATTAGCTAAATTAGGCGGAAATAATGCTAGCTCTATGTCTCCCCCGCCCCCTTGGCTGTTACTATTGCTAAAACCCTCCGCCACCGTATTATAAGATATACCAGACCCGCCCAAAGGACTGCTCATTCCACCGGAGGTCGAGCCCAAGTTACCTGGTAAGAAAGAGGTTTGGGCGACAATCATCGTGTTGTTGTTTGGCTCCCTAATCTCTGGGACATCGACAAATACTTTCTCGTCAATTCTATAGAGTTGATTGCCATAGAAAAACGTCAGGAACTGGAAAATAGATAGGGGAATGAGAGTGCTGAAAATGTTACTTTTCAGTTCGAGCAGAGCCTCGATCGATTTTTCTGAACATTGGCTTGGTTCAAATCGCACCCCTGATGTATCTTGCAGGCAACTAGAGAATTCCATCATGGCATCTGTGGCGTTTGCTGACGTCATGGGATCTATCGCAATGAGCTCTTCGTAAGACATGCCGATATTGTCTTCGCACAAGCCGCAGACGAAATCTATGACTGTTACATGGTGGGAAATCCAAAATACTAGCATTACTGACCATGATGCTTCTGCAAAGTTGCATCCACAAAACCAGCATATCATGGTTTTGTCATCCGTTTGGGCCCCCTTGTATCCGCAGAGAGGAATTGATAGAGCTATTATCAGGTTCACGGCTGCTTGAGACCCACCTTCAAAATTTTCGTTTTCGTTCTTTTCATAAATGAAGAGACCTATTTCCACGAGAGCAGCTATCGCTGACAAAATCATTACCTTCTTCACAAGATCATCTTTCTTCTTATTGCGGAGTGGGATGCCAAGCCAAGTTTCCGGCACCGCCTCTACGGGAGGTGCGTTGGATACCAAAATACCATTCGAATCAGGCATTGCCACCTTCTCTACCCAATTTTATCTGTACAAGAACAGCTTTAAAGCCTTTGGGAAACTGCCTAAGCTCTTCACCCTCTGCAAGGTGAGCGCTTGGCAGCGGGATGCCACGCGCTTTTGTGTCTGGGAGAGGGGCGTACAACACAAGTAAGCGTATATTCTCCCTTTAATAGATCCCTTCGACGCACTTTTCTTCTGAACACCTTATAAGATAGGGTGAACACACCTCAACACTGCCCTTAAAACAAAGAGACTTGGCTGTTTGTTCTGCCTAAGAGTCCAATAGTGCTGCTTCCCTTGTAGTGAATATGCCTTCAATTAGTATTTATTCGCCGTATATAATAATTGTATTCCTGCTTTTAGACTTTGCTGCCCACTTGCTCAGCACGTGCTCAGACAAAAACTTCGTCTCGTCCCAAAAAAAAGACTTAGAATTTTTTGGAGCCGTTTCTCAAATCGTTCCAAAAGTGTAGGACAAACAAATCAAAGTAAAATGGGACGAAAATTGGCATCGCGGTCGCGATCAAGATCTCCGCGCCATTCAAGTCGAGGAAGGAAAACACCAGTGCACTCCTCTGATGAGGAGAGCTTAACTTCCTCAGAAGATGAACACCGCAGAAAGAAGTCAAAGAAGAAGAAGAAGAGGTCGAAGGGGAAAAAAAAGAATGATGATGGCTCATCAGATGAAAGTTCTATAGATATGCCTAGCGATGACGATCATCATAGCGATGATGATGATGATGTTCGTTTTACTGACAAGTCAATCTACAGAGAGGGTAATGAAGATGAAGATGTCAACATCATTCTAAATGAGATTCGAACGAACCTCCGCACGAAGCTCCTCACCGATAATGCCAGGAACCTGAAAAAGCTTGCTGGCTATTATCGGTCCGCGGACAAGGATGGCCATGGCCTCCTCTCGAGGAATAAATTCAAGTCTATCACCATGACAAAGCTCAAAGGAAGAAACAAGCTCAATCGGGGCGAGGTGCTGTTCATGCTGGAGAAGCTCCGCGCAAGGAAAAAAGGCTTCATAAACTACGAAAAACTAAAAGAAGTACTGACTGACGGAGAGGTATTATTTGATGATGATGATGACGAAAGTGGATGGCAGGGCTTCACATCTGAGGAGTGGGCTGTTCGCACTGGCTCCGTCGGCGAGTTTTTACAGAATATTGGGACTCCACAGGATCGGCGCAACTTCCGTGACTTCATGACTGTCATTGAAGGATTCGAGCGGAGCCATGGCACTGATAGCAAGCGGAGTATTAAAATTGAAAAAATTGGCAATGTAGTGAATGTCAAACTTGGACCAATGCTGAGTGTTGCGATGAAGTTTTATGTCGAATAGAGCACAGCCGGTCAACGTGCGTGTATGGAATAAGCTGTGAAACTACGATGTGCTTTTTTTAGTTACGACGAATCTTGTTTTCATTTTTCCAACTTACATTGTGTTTTTCATCTTTTCATTCGGATCTTCGAATCTTCAACTCGCACATATCAAAAATTGCCCAGTAGTGTACATAAATTTCTAAGGAAGTGATTTTGAAATTCCGCCGCTGTATTGAATCTTTCCTACCGATCCGATAGAAGAAAAGAACGCTCGCCCGCCTTTCTCTTGACAACGACAAATCAGATCATCGTCACTTCTTCAGAGAATGATCCGTCAAGCAGCACTTGGCCCCAACAGGAGCCGCTTAGCAGCGACTTTTCAGCGACGTCACTACATGGGTAACCGCACTGTTGGCATCTTGGCCGAGATATATAACAAGTGGGAGCGCCGGGTCCCTCTCACACCCTCGCACTGCAAAACTTTGACAGAGTCTGGCAACAAGGTTGTTGTGCAGCCAAGTAACCATCGTATTTTTACAAACGATGAGTATGCTGCCGCCGGAGCGACTATTACCGAAGACCTGACCGATTGCTGCCTCGTACTTGGAGTTAAGCAACCCTCTTTGAATACCATTCGGTCCAGCACGGAAAAGTCCTACCTATTCTTCTCGCACACTGTGAAGGGACAGCCTGAAAATATGGAACTTCTTCAGACGATCAAGCAGCAGAATCACAGGCTATTTGACTATGAGCTCATCGTTGATGAATCGACTGGGATCCGCACGGTAGCTTTCGGTAAATTCGCGGGCATGGCCGGTATGTGCGATGTACTCCAAGCCTATGGCCAGCGCTTACTATCCTCCGGATACTCGACCCCGTTTCTCAACATTCCTATGACTTACATGAGTCGAGACCTTCCCACGATGAAGTCGCAAGTTGCACTGGCTGGCGATGCGATAAAACAGGGAGCAACAAAGGGAAACCACCATGTATTCTGCTTCACGGGTGGCATGGGGAATGTGAGCACCGGCGCGCAGCAAATTTTTGAGGAGTTGCCTCATAGATATGTTAGTGTAGAGGAGCTACACGATTTGCGGAAAAACCCGGATCAGTGGGACGACAAGATTGTGTATGGCGTTGTGTGTTATGAGAATGATATTGTTAGGAAAAAGGGCGCTGCAGAGGGCGATGTCGTGAATGTGGATGACTACCGCAAGTATCCTGGGAATTACGAGAGTATTTTTGCCTCTAGCGTGGCTCCTCATATTAATGTCCTGGTAAACGGGATATACTGGGATGAGCGCTACCCTCGCTTGCTGACCAATAATGAGATGGCTTCGTTGTGGAACCGAGATGGGGGTTGCCATCTAATGGCGATCGGAGATGTGAGCTGTGACATTGGGGGCAGTATTGAGTTCATGAGCCGATCAACGAGCATCGAGAGCCCCTTCTATAGCTACGATCCCGTCTCCCAGCGAAGCGTTGATGACATCAACGACCAAGGCGTTGCGATACTAGCCGTCGACATCTTGCCCAGTGAGTTGCCAAAGGAGAGCAGTGAACACTTCGGAAATAACCTTGTGCCTTTGGTTGAGGAGCTGGTGGATGATGCAGGCTCGCGTGGTGTGTGCAATGATGAGCTTCTCAGCGACGAATTGTTGAATGCATGCATAGCAGCGAAAGGAAAGCTCACGCCGAAGTATAAGTATATAGATGTCTTCACCAAGGAATGGAAGGTCGCGAAGGGGAGGAAGAGCTTGGTCGACCCTGTCAGAATTCTTGAGCTGGAGGGACACTTATTCGACAGCGGTTTGATCAATAACGTTCTAGATTTGTTGGAGGCAGAGAACGTTGATGTGGAGATGGTCAAGTGCGAAATCTTGGGCCGAGAGAAGATCAAGGATTCTCCCCAGTCGGTCGGTAGCAGGCTCCCTTCCTCGGCTGTGTTCAAGATTACTCACGAGAGCCCCAATAAACTCAACGAAATCACCAATAAGATCAGTATTCTTACCGAGTTGCTAACCGTCGCGGAGGCGAATGTCGTTGTTAGTGGTGAGCGGGAGGGGGAGATGGAAGCAGACGAGAGGAAGGCGATGCTCGCGAAGGTGACGGACCAGAGGCAAAAACGTGTTCTCGTGTTGGGGGCAGGAAAAGTTGCCAAAAGTTGCAGCGAGTACTTGGGGGGGGGTGACCGGAGCAAGGCTCTTCACCACGTGACTGTGGCAAGCAATATAAAGAGTGAGGTTGATCTTGTTGCCAGCGCCGCGGTGGACAGCGAAGGTGTTGTATTCGATGTTCTCAACGACGATAAGAAGCTTAACGGCTTAATTAGCAAGTCGGATTGCGTCGTTTCTCTCTTGCCCGCCACGATGCACCCTCACGTTGCAGAATTCTGCATCGAGAATGGCACAAACTTAGTGACTGCAAGTTACGTTAGCCCCGAGATACAAGCGCTCGACGAGCGATGCAAGGACGCTGGTATTACAATATTGAACGAAGTTGGCGTCGATCCAGGAATGGATCACATGAGCGCCATGAAAATTATGGACGATATCAAAGAAAGAGGGGGTCGGGTCTCGAGTTTCTCGAGCGTGTGCGGTGGTCTGCCCGCTCCTGAGGCTGCAAATAACCCCCTCATGTACAAGTTTAGCTGGTCCCCTCGAGGCGTGATTACCGCGAGTAATAATGGGGCGACATATCTTCAAGACGGCGAGAACGTCGTAGTTGCTGGTGAGGAAATGCTCGACCATGCCCGGCCACTTAGCTACAACCCCTGGCAGACGCTGCGTATTGAGTGCTTGCCGAACCGCGACTCGACCATCTACAAGGATATCTATGGCATCAAGGATGCGGACAGCATTTTTCGCGGGACTTTGCGGTACGGCGGCTTCAGCAAGATCATGTACGGTTTCAAAAAGCTTGGACTCATGAATGAAGAGGAGTGCGGAAGTACCGACTGGGCTGGGGTAATCAGGGGACTCGTCGAGAGAAAGGGCTACAAAAATATTGGCGAATGCATACAAAAAGAGGGTGAGTGAGCAGGGTCGAGAAGGCCTGGGGGGTGGTGAAGGAGAAAAGGAAGGAGACAAAAAGTTGAATCAAATCAAGGAAACGGTCTCACACACATCGTCGTCCCCTTGAAAAAATATATTACGTTTTTCCTTGCCTCGTCTTCTATCGTTACCTAAACGTTTAGCCAATTACTCGCAGAGTGACGCCAAGGAAGTTGTAGACTGCCTGATCTTCCTGGGATACAGTGAAGAGGCTGTGAAGCAACCAAATAGCATCATCGGCAGCTTCAGCGATCTACTAGAGGCGAAGCTAACTCTCGAGCCGCATGAAAGAGACGTTGTGCTAATGCACCACGATATTATCGGCGACTTTGGAGACAGGGAGGAGTATCACACGTCCACTATGACCTGTTATGGCACGGAAGAAATGACGGCCATGTGCAAGACCGTTGGATATACGGCAGCTGTTGGGACAGAGATGGTTTTAGATGGTACGATTCCCGAGAATGGCGTTGTTGTCCCGATGAAAAAGCATATATATGAGGTGAGCATTGACAGCTATTCACCACGCCGACCCCTTTTTTCTGCTCTCTAACCCTGGGTGTGATTTTACTCAAACCAACCAAAACCAAACCAATTTGATTTGCAGCGCGGATTGGACCTCCTTGAGCAGGAAGATTTGATTTTCGAAGAGAGGATGAGGGTAAGTGTGAAATAATTGTTTGAAACCACGACCGGGAGTTTTCCTGTGGTAACTATCGCATACTTTTCTGTTATTATATATCATCTCTTTGCAACATGACGAACGAAGTCCGGCCCTATTTTAACTTCTCCAAGGCATGCAGTTCTGCCTGCAAGTTCGAGTTTTGCATCTGCGCCAAAGCGAGCTCCTCGCTCAGCGCTGACATTATCGCGTCATTTTCCCTCGCCTCTTTTTCTCTAAACTCCTCCGACTGCACTCCGCTGGTCAGAGCTTTTCTCAGCCGCCGATTCATCTCGATGATCTGCATCCTCTGGCGGTTGTTTTCGTCGGCGATTTTTATTTGCTCATCGGCCCAACTCCGCCATTCTTTGCGATCAATTTTTCCATCGCCATCTGTGTCAACATCAGCAAAGGCTTCCTCGGTATTGGCATTGTCATTGTCATTGTCGTTGTCAGCTGGATCTTCCTCGTCGTAATCTATCTTCTCGGCCTTGATCTTCTCCTCGAGGTTGAGCTTTTGATTCTTTATTTTTTCCAGCTCCTTGAGCACTATCTGTTCCGAGACCACCTTTATTCCCTTGGACTTTTTAAACTTTCGCAAAAATTCCCTGATGTCGTGCATCTCGTCCTCGTTGTATTCACAGTCATCATCAACACTGCTTTCGCCATTTTTGTGGTCCGGTTTAGCACAGCTTTCAATTAAAAGCGGTTCCATCTCGCTAATTTCACGCGCGAACCCCTCCATATTTCCCCACATATCGTGAAAACTGTCGTTCATATGCTGAGCCGTATTCTTGCTGGCCTCCTCGACCCCCTTGCCCACCTCATCGATCACAAGATTGATAAGCTCAGGCTGGGTAATGTTTCGTTTTTGGCAGTGCTCCGTAGCCGCCCGGATAATGTCTGTGGTAGGGTTGATCAACAATTTGTTCTTCGGCTCGAGGTGAACGCGGGCATCGTCTGCAGAGAGAAAGCTGGAATGAGCATTGCTGGGCCCGACATCAATCTCCATTGCAAGCTCCCGAATGTTGGTGTTGCCCTGTTTTTTGTCATCCCTCACAAAGAATGCGTCAATCTCCGTGTGCGTTACCACATTGTTGGGCATCGCCTCAAGGCTAGTTACGTGGGCTTGAAACTCATTCCAAGAAATTGTCCCATCGTGGTTAGAATCTATAGCCGAGAATATGTCAGAGGCATCAAAAGTGGATCCACTTGCATTCTTGTGTGTGAAGAAGTCACGCAGTTTTGGTTGGGAGGTGATAACACTGGTAAGCTCGGCGAGCGATATCGTGCCTGAGTGGTCTATGTCGATTTCAGAAAACAATTTCTTGAGCTCCAGCCTCCGCTCCACCTTCTGTCCACTGCTGAAGATCGTGCCACGCTTGGGACGTGACATGACTAGGGGGGGGGGTGAAGGGAAAGGGTTAATGAGGCAAGTATTGCTCGTTTCCAGGGGGCTGTTGGGGAGATTTTTCACACGGGGGCCGCCGCCGGCCGCCGGCCGCCGGGCATGAGAAACCTCTCTTTGCGGAAAACCCTCTCTTTGAATTCTCACAAAACCTCACATATAGATCTCCTCCTCTCCTCCCACGCGACAACGTTAATTATTTATCGTTAATTATTTATCTAAAGATGAAAGCCAAAGGACTTATTCTTCTTCTTCTTCTTCTCATGATTAGCACCAGGGCTAATAAACGTGAAGTTCGATGGTGGATGGCAGCCAACTCACTTCAGTCGAACCTTGATTTCATCTTAGAGAACCCGGATGTGATCACTGGCGTGTATACTTACGCCTCTGCGACAGTCCTAGATGATGGTCAATTTACCTGTGTGATTGAAAACACAAATTGCGGAAACAATACATGGATGACTTCTCACCTGCAACCCTATGTCGATCTGAACCTGACTGTCACTCCCGCTCTCGGTCTCACGAACCGTTCGCTAGTATCTGGTGCTGCTTTAAAGGGTGTAAATGACGTGGTGTTGTGGGCAAAATCCCAAAAAAATATAATAACAGGTCTGATGCTCGACTTTGAACCAGACACCAGCAACTCTACGTGGGTAGAAATGTACTCTGATTATGTCCGAGCACTCTCCGAGGGTATGCACAGTGTCGGGATGTCTTTGGAGATGTGCACGGCTGCCTGGGGTATTCTCGATGGACACTCAACGCCTGAGGGTTATGGAATCTTCTCGAAAACTGGTGTTGATGTGATGATGTCAATGTCATCAACGTATTTCGGCACAAACATTACGAAAAATAAAGAGAATGTTATGAATGAAATTGAGCAAGGGGTCTCTTTAAGCCAACTGGCCGTTGGGATCGGCACAATGATATCGTCGCCGTGTCCAACTGGTGAAGGAAAGTGGGATTACGAATGGACAGAAGCTGATCTGAGATCATTCACGGACTGGATTGGGGAAACGAAGGACATCCGCCGTTTAGATTTTTGGCGCGCCGATATTGATAACGAGGGTGACTGCACAGAAAAATATTACTTTGATGTTGCTCGGAATTTCTTAAATCTTACCACCTAGGCCTAAAAATGATTTGTAGAGGAGAAACTGTTTTGCTTGGAAATATCAGTTGTGCTTTCTCAAATTTAGTACCTCATTGGGTTTCTTTCCGTATCTTGCACAGCCTTTGTATGATGAGTGGGTAGCTCTATAACAAGTTGGCCTTCGATAACATTTTCCTCCACTGGCCGCTTTAGTTTCTTGAAGCCAAATGCCCACAGAGCATACACTGAAATCATCGCGGCAATGGACCCTATTGCTGTTCCGACAAATGTAGCTCCACAGTTCTCGGCTTGGCCATTCATAAAACATCTTAAAGGGCTGTCAACTCCCGGAGCAACGCTCGGAGCAACGCTCGGAGCAACGCTCGGAGCAACACTCGGAGCAACACTCGGAGCAACGCTCGGAGCAACACTCGGAGCAACACTCGGAGCAACACTCGGAGCAACACTCGGAGCAACACTCGGAGCAACACTCGGAGCAACACTCGGAGCAACACTCGGAGCAACACTCGGCATGCCTGTAAACGCACCGAAGTCAACTTCTCCGACATCTACAACACCTTCCTCAATTGTCGCCTTCCCAAGAATCTCCCCATCTGAGTTCAATATCTCTACCTCCACTCCTCCCAAAGATTTGCCGAGAGCGAAAATACGAACTTTCCCAACCTGCTTTCCCTCAAGCCCAAGGTCAACAAGGAAATCGCAATATTCGAAGTTGACTGACTGCTTCAGCCTAGGTTCGTTGCCAACGTTAAGATCATCATCTATAAGCTTCCCTGGATGACCCCAAGAAGTTCTTCCGGTCAACCGACTTCTCAAACTACTGTCCAAGCTCCGCCACCTAGTATTCCCGTCAATTGCAAAGGAGCCCACCTCAAAATTCAAGTGGTTGTCACTAAGCGTCTTGTCCCCCATATTTGATGATGGTATGACGCCCTCTCCGAAGACCTCGACCTCATTCCAACTATCAACACACCAGCTCGGCCCCTTCACGGGGTTAAACTTTACAAACCTTGCCAAACCACCACAGTCCCTTGTTTCGGGGCAAATCCTCTGATCGTAAGGTTTCTGAGATCGACTGCAAAAACTGTCGCCAACGTAGTCTTTCGTCGCCGTGTTGAGACAGCGAACAGAGCGGTGAATGGTGTATTGCGGAGTATTACACATCGTCTCGCACTGAGCATGGTGCTCCCAATCGTCGAAATCCCATACAAAGTTCTCTATCTCGGTATCGACTGTGCTCAAGACGATTCGAAACGACCTATTCTTGACACCTCCACGAAACCAACGCCCTGGCCTTTGTGTTTCTTTCCATACTGTGTCGTCTGCACCATCCACAGCAAGGTAATGCCCCCCTTTTAACCTGACTTTATTCCCGTCTATCATTCCGATCTCATACAACTCCCTAACATCGTTTTGTGCATCGTGTCCGAAGCAAGCCTGCACGGAGCAGCATTGAGCAGATTAGAAAAGCGTGAACGAGAGTGTGCGATCAATGGGCAATGCAACCCCTACGAGAGATCGAATAAGCCATTTCCACCATCATGGACTCCCTCGCTTCGCTTAGCTAATAAACTCCTCTTCTCTTACTCACCGTGCTGGGTGCGTAACTCCCCAATGCTACCAAAACGTGTTGACCACTTAGCCGATTATTATCCGTGGTTACAATCGGTGTCGTCGCTATGAAATACCACGGATATTCGTCGTGGTTGTCTTGTCCAACCTCACTGAAAAAACCCTCAATGACGTTGCCTTCCGAATTTCCCCCTATCAATATTGTCGACGAAGCATTCATCGCCTCTGATTTTAACAATACATGTCCGCCTTCTGGAAGGACTTGCTCGCCCCCCAGGGTACGAATCTCAGGCATGACAGGGTGTGCAAGTGGAAGCGTCGCCTCGAAGCCGCCAGTACCGGGCGTAAGTCGAATAATCACATCATCTTTTCTCCCATCGTTCTTCGTAATAGTTAGTGCGACTACGTCGTCGTTTTCACCATCCCCATCCCGAAGAGGTACCCTCTCAACTGATTTAATGCCATTTGCGGCCTCTGGTGCGGCTGCGTCTCGCTTTGGCTCCAACACATGTATAAATAAACTTCGCAATAATGCCACTGTAACCTCACTTTGTTTCACCTTCTTTACCGCGACGAATCCCTGGTCGTACCTCGTGATAGGGTCAAGAACGTCCATATCGCAGCCGGACCACCCTGATCTCCGTGAATCCTCGTACTCTCTATAATTATGGGGTACTTGGCCGGAAAGCAGAGTAGTGTTTTGGTCCCCGTACCCATCCCCATTCACGCCCCAAACCCTTAATACGGGCTTTCTACCGTCTTCGCAGCGTAATATATTGCCTGAGTCTTCTCTACAATCTGCCCTAAATTCGATTTCATAAGGCCGCCCGCCTCTTACTACCCCTTCCTTCCGGCTTGTGAAAACATCTCTCCACTGAGAATCATCTGCAGAAAATCCATAAGGGCATGTCGGCTCTGGCACCGGTTCTTCCTCAGGAATTTGTGTGATGGATTCCACCCCCTCTCCAAAAAAGACACCAAAATCTGTTTGTGTATCGCTGTGTAGTACGTATTCGTGCTTTTCCCCTCCCTCAACACGGAATACATCTATTGTATACGGGTTGTCTGTGTCCATCGTGTTGTGTACCACCATTCTTGAAAAGCCCCCCGGCTGGGTGAGGGGGTAATACGCACGATATCCATCACTCTCGATAGCGCTAACACCTCCCGTATCCCAGAACCCTGTAATATCTCCCCCTTTCACGACCCAATCCCCCCCGCTTCCACTTGGGTCCGTAATGGGACTCAATTTAACAGTAAGGTCCCCTCTGTGTTGGCTCAAACCGTCGATTGAACTAGGGATTTGGTTGAGGCCATTCACGGTAACAGTGTTCCACGAGTAAGTCGCACCGTTGAGGTTTCTCAACCGATTCCTCACGTAATGAGGGTGATCGAGCATGCTCCTGCCGAATGCAGTCAGCTGGATCGCGTTGACTGCTCGAGGAGAGTGCTGGTAAGTCCCTAGGTGGTACGCATCAAAGTTAATTTGAGAGGCGGCAAAGTCTAAGGAGCTGCGGAGGGCCGCGTGGCCGTAACCTAAAAGTATTTGTGATTCAGGCCGCTTCGTTACTGGGTGAAGGGGGTCCATATCATAAGCATGGTTGTCTCCGTTCGAAGGCATCTCGTTCAAATCCGGGGTGGTGAGCTGAAAGGATTTTGCGAGCCCTTCCTGTGATTTTTGAAGGGAGGAACGACAATATATTGTTTTAGAAATAGCGTTACAGCCGAAATATTTGTTGTTGACTCACGGGTTGGCGCATGGAAATGTCTCACCTCCTGAAGACTACGAAGCTCTGTGAAGCGCGAAAGACTCGCTCGAATCTCGTCCGTCTGCTCCTCGACAGGCATCCCCTCAAAGAAGCTCAAAATCGCTGAGGACATGAGGTAACTCGATTTTTGGGGCAAATAAGCATAGGTAAAGCTCTCAAGGACGCTCCCATCTCTCACCAGTTGGTGCTGGAGAACGTTGTCAAGATATTCAACACAGAATTCAGGATAAACCTCGGCCTGCGCCGACGGCAGCACCGCTGAGATATCCAATATTTTCGGGCAGTCAAGAAGAAGATTCGACTGCACTGATTTCCACATTGGGGTTATGGCGCCACCCTGATCAACAGGCAGAAAATACCGGATCACGCGGTCGAAAAGGTTCATTTCGATATTCGATTGAATATTCTTGCCCTGCGACGAAGATAATGAAGTCAGGCAGTCAGAACAGCGCATGACGTTTTCGTATTCTGAAAGAGGAACGTAATCGAGCTCGTGAGCAGGACCGTTGTAATGAGAAGTCAGACTGCAACCAGCCATGCTCCCAGCACCGCCATCGTTGCTGAATTGTTCACAATCTTCCGGAGTCATCACATAGTGCGAGTTATAAACGCGTAGCACATAATTGGGGACTACATCAGCCCAAGCAGAGAGGAGAGTAAGAGCAACCGTGGCATAGCCCTGCGTACCCGCATCGTTACTATCGTATTTGTTGGAAAGCGCTGAAATAATGTCCTTGAAAGTTGGAGCCTGAGAAGCTGCTAAACAGCCTTCCAACCAGACCCCAACTTCTTCTGAAGACCAGTTGTAAGAACGTCCATTCAGATTGTAGACTCTATTGGAGTTTGGTGCGCCGCTAGAGGGATACTTTGTTTTCGTGTACTTGAGCGAGACGAATGTTCCCGAGGCAGCTTTCATTGTGACGTCAGTGTATTCGAAGTCGCTGTTGATACCATCAAAGCGGGTGCTCGTCAAGGTCTCAGTTATTGCAAGAGGATCGTCTTCGCTCCAAGACCACAAATCGTCTGGAATGTTCGGTGACGTAGAGTAATCTATTGCAGGAGAGTACGTTAAAAAACGACACGCAGTTGGTGATTGGAGGGGGAGGTAACGAAGCAGGTTTGAAGTTGTGAAAGATCCTGTCATAGAGTTTGCGTCATAAGATGAAGGCAGTCCATTTATGTCCGCAACAATCCCAGCGTTGGCCACCATGGGGAGGAAGGGGAGGAATACGAATACGAAGAGTTTTAAAATCATCGTACAACCACTTGCTCTGAAATCAAAGCAATGGCTTCCGTAAAAAGCCCAGATGTTTTGTGTTTCGTAATTTCCAAGTGTTCTCAAGTTCTCAATTGATTGACCAAGTCTTTTCACTCAGATTTAGCAAAGTTAGATCTCAAAAACCTCCATTTTACTCAGTTTACTCTGTCTACCGTTTGTTCTCTCTGCGTCGCCCTTCGTCTCTAAAAACTTGTCGTCTGTATTTCTTGCATCATCGCAGCTATCACTGTCACTATCACTGTCATCGGAGTCACTCATATCGAACCCCAATTGCCACCGCCCACCCATGGCAACTGCCATTTTTCCGCCAACGATGCTCAGTCCGTTCACTGGCTCCTCCCCCACCTTAAATATATCGCCCTTCCCGGCGTCTTCTGCCAGTCCATACTTCCTAACACATCCATCGTCGCACCCGCAGTACAGCGAATTATCCTCCTCGTTCACCCCAAAGTCAAGCCTCAAATTAGTATTCCCAGGCCTTCGGAATAGTCTTGCCGTCTCAGAGGTCGAGCGAACATCCCAGAGGACGACATTATCGCTGCAGCGGCTGCTGGAGAGGAGCCCAAAACCACCCGAGACTGTTGCAGGGGCGAAGGACAGCTGTGTTATTCCCTTCCTT
>Ga0209714_1001245_pt1 | contig 14003 bp, 5 predicted proteins | sample COGITO_mtgs_1104_5_FD_185517 | JGI IMG/M metagenome (GOLD analysis project Ga0209714, IMG submission 185517) | Pelagic marine microbial communities from North Sea - COGITO_mtgs_110414 (SPAdes) (version 2) | ecosystem: Environmental > Aquatic > Marine > Epipelagic ...
GAGAGAGAGAGAGAGAGAGAGAGAGAGAGAAAGAGAGAGAGAGAGAGAGAGAGAGAGACAGACGATACACAAACAAGACAAAACGCCTCTGCTCGTGACTCGTCTATACAATGGAAGAAGCAGAACGGCGACTTCTATCGACAGAGCGAGCCATGAAGCGAGTTATCATGTCCTCTATCCCCCCGTCCCCGAGCGATGAAACTAAATCCGCTGTGGATTTCCTTGTAGCCACGTTAGCTTCTTACCTTCTGGAGGAGGGCGAGGACGATTTCGATTTAGACCTTACAGCGCTGTTGCAGGATGCAGGGCTGGAGGCTGAAACCTATAAAGACGACGGAGACGACCCGGAATCCGAGAACGACACCTTCAACTCCCTCCGCGAAACACTATCAATAATGATGGACCCAAGTTTCCTCGGCGCCGAATTCGAAGAGACCCCCGACTACTCCCTTTGCGACATGTGCGAGCGGCACACCAAGCTGACATTTCACCACCTCATCCCCAAGGAAACCTTTTCCCACTACTTGAAGAAGAACCGACTGCCTCCGAACATCGACATTCCAAACTTTGACAAAACATTCAATCTCGGACGGTTCTTGCATTCCTACGGGATATACGTGTGCCGCCCTTGCCACTCCGCCATTCACCGTTGCGAGGCCAATAAGGTCCTAGCCGCCGAGTTCAACAACCTCGAACGGTTGATGCTGCACCCAAAAATATCGGCTTGGGCGAAATTCAACGCGAAGCAGAAACTGCGGGGCGAGAAGCACATTAAATAAAAACAGTATACGTTATTATATTATAAAATAGTTCATTTTTGTTCGAGACGAATTCATCCAATTCTACACCGTTACGCCGTTCCCCCGGTGGCGTCTTTTATCTTGGCAGCAGCCGCCTCGTAGTCCGCCATCAAAGTGTCGAACAGCTTACCCTGATCAACATCTCCGGGCGAGAACGGACATCGAAGTAGAGCACTTTTAATCTTTATTTTGGCGTTATCAAAACAGTATTATATTATTTAGCCAAATTTTATGTTATTGCACGCACCAACAATTATTCCCACAAAATAACCGGGCAGTGTGGGTGGGACACCACCTTCGATCACTCACTCAAGCTGATTTTGTCGGTGTCCCTTAGAATGACACCAGTGCACACCAATATGCCGCTTAGTGGCTGGTGCTCTCCCTCCATACTGTCACTCATGTAATGTAGTCATGGAGATCAGAAAGTATCAGTATGTCCTGCGAGGTCCTGAACTTGTCCTGTCCTGTCCTGTCATGTCCTGTCCTGTCCTGTCCATACCAGGCGTCCGGACGACGCCTCTCTTGTAGAGGAATTTATCCCAGTTTCACCATTACCCCAGTTTGTAGATGTTGCCAAAACTACTGCAAAATTACTTACTGCCTGCGGTAAATCCTCGGGCATTAATTGCTTCATTCCGGGAATTAAATTGACGGCCCTCCCTGCTAGCCCCGCTCCCGCTCACGCTCACGCTCCCGCTCACGCTCCCGCTCCCGCTCCCGCTCACGCTCCCGCTCACGCTCACGCTCACGCTCCCGCTCACGCTCACGCTCCTGCTCACGCTCCCGCTCACGCTCACGCTCCCGCCATCAGCAAACCAGCAAACATTTGTCCCCCTCCTGCGATTGAATGATTGATTGAAAAGCCGCCCTTAGACTTGGACACCGCCTTCCACAGCCTCCGACTCCTTGGCTTTCCTTGCCTGGTCCTTGAGCCCTCCGATCCCGTCCGCCCTCTCGATAATTTCGTCTGCGACCATGAGTCCGCTCCTGGTAGCCCCCTCCATGCTGTCGAGGTAGTCCTGGTAGGTGTAGCTTCCCGCGAGGAAAAAATTGGAAATGGGGGTGGCCTGGGTGGGGCGGAACTTATCCTGACCTGGCTTTTCCCTGTACAGCGACTGCCCCAATTTGGTAACGCTAGACCAAGTGCAGTCGAGCTTCTTGCTGGACGGGAATAGCTTCCCGAGCTGTTCGATGCAGTCCTTCACGATCTGCTCCTCCGACCTGCCAAAGGCCCTCTCATCGAACACAGCCTGGATGAGGCTCCCTTCCCCCTCCTTGTAATACTCCCCCGGCGACGTGACGGCGAGGTCGGCGAAGCAAGAGAACTCCGCGTCGGCGGAGTAGAGCAGGTTGTCGATTCCTCCACCCCTCCCGTCCGACTGGTCGCCGGAGACGTCCATCATCCTGGCGTCGTCGTTCATCTCAGTGACCCAGCCATTGAAGCGGACCTGGACGGTGGCTATCGGGACCGTGTCGAGGGAGTATATTTTGTCAAACATTGGGTACTTTCGGAAGTTCTCGGGGAGGACCTTTTGAATTCCGGGCACATCAAGAGCGCACACAACGGCGTCGAATTCCCTGAACTCATCCTTGGGCCCGACCTTGATCCCCCTGATCCTCGTCGGCTTCCCCTCCTCGTCGACGTCGTGCACGAGCTCCCTGCACGCCATCCGGAGGTTGATCTTGACGTCGCGGTCCTCGAGGTACTTCACGATGGGGTCGTGGAGCCCCGTCTGAGGAGAGCCCTCCAGCATCCTCAGAACGCTGGCCTCGGTCCTTATCGCGAAGAGCATGAAGATGGTCAGCATGCACCTGGCGGAGATGTGGTCGCAGTCGACGAAACCGAGGGCGTAAGCGATCGGGTCCCACATGCGGTCCAGGGATCCCCTGGATCCCCCAAGCTGGGTGAACCACTCCGTGAAGGTGATGTCGTCGAGGTCGCGGACCATGTCCATGCCGCCGTCGAAGTCGAACAGCGCGCGGACGATGGGGGAGGTTCCGAGGCGGACGGCGTTGTGGAACTTATCGGCCAGGCCCAGCTGCTCCGTGCGAGCGAAGGCCTGAAGGCCCGAGACGGGGGCTCCAATGGGGAACCTGAAGTCCAGCGCTCCGAGGTCTCCTCCCTCGTTGACGAAGGTGTGGACGTGCTCCTTGATTCTCAGGTACTGGTCGAAGCTCCCGGTCCTCTTCATTATCCCGAATAGGTTGTAGTAGCACCCGAAGAAGACGTGAAGGCCCATTTCGATGTGGTTTCCATCCTTGTCCTTCCAAGACGACACCTTCCCCCCGACGTACGGGCGGAGCTCGAACATCTCCACGTCGTGGCCGGCGTCCGCAAGGTCCATCGCGGCCACCATGCCGGCGAGACCCGCGCCCACCACCCCAACCTTCAGCTTCTCCTCGTTCCGACGGCCCGGACCGTTCTGAGCGCGGGCCATCAGGTCCTCGTTCAGGAACGCATTGTTGCCGATCTGCTTCTTGGCGGATTCAGAGGTGAAGGTGGTGGCATCCTGCTCTGCCTTCACGGAATGGAGGGGAGAAGAGCGGCGGCTGCAGGGGTGTTAAGGTTAAGGTGAGTGACGAGTACAAACAAGGTAAAAAAAATGGAATTGGATCGAAAATCGTACCTAAAATCGATCTGCAAACACCTACCTTGGGATGTTTGTGAAGGACGACCCCGCCGTCAAGAAGAGTGCTAGCAGGAGCCTCATCTATTAGCAAAAGAAAGAATTTGGAGGTCTCTTCTTTTTTTCTCGAGAAAAACTCCCTATACTTTGACATTTTGACTCCCCACCTAAATGCTTCGTTCTCTCCCTCATCTCCGCTCTCTCCCGCTTTGTTTGTAGTTTTTTGGCGGGATTACATCGTCGGGCACCACCTCTAAATGCTTCGTTCCCTTTCTCATCTCCGATCCCCCCCAAACCCCCCGCTTTGTATTGGTTTTTTGGCCGGGATTCAATCGTCGGGCCCCTCGGCTCCATTTTCTGACTTTGACGATGCTTATGACCTCCTGCAGGGAGTACTTGCTACTGATGCTTCTGTCATAGACTGCTATGAGAAAGATCTGTGGAGGGAATCTCGGCAGAAATTCGTATATTCTACAAAGGCAATATCTGTTATTGATACCGAAATAGTCGGCGCGAGTAAGCATCGAGGAGCTATCCGGTCTTTGATACACAATAGAAACCCGCACCTGATCCAAAGCTCGATAATTGTACCGCAAGTAAGCGCTCCTGGTCCAGCATCTGCAGCTCCCCCGCCGCTTACCGGCTTAGCAAGCACCCACCTTGGCGGACTGGCCCTTGCGCTCCCCCTTTTCCAATGTGTTCAAGAGAAAACTCCAACGATAGCTATTTGTGGTGCGGGCGGTTGCTCTCTTCCGCGTCTGCTTGCACATCATGGTGCTATTGTCAGTTGTTGTGAGCCCTGTCCTGACACTATTTTCGCTGCGACTAGATTCTTCGGCGCCGACGATTCCTTCACTATCCAGCTTGATGACTCGCACTCATTTCTCTCCAAGTCACGAGATATAGACGTGTTAATAATCGACGCTGCAGACTCCGACGCCCCCCCCCTCTCCATGCGCGAGTCCAATTTCTGGTCTTCCATCGTTCGACCATCTCTCAGTCTGTCTGGTTCCGTCGTCGCGACGAATTTCATCGGCGATTTGCATGCCCTAGACAATTTCCTTGGAATTTTGAGGGAGGTGCTCGATAACCATGACACGTTTGCCGTTTCCCCGCCAGCAGAAGCGGGAGTGAGCGACAGGCATAAATTGCTCTTTGCCATCCCAAAAAATGTAGATTTGTCGGCACAGTTAATGGAGAAAGTCGTAGGCAAAGGCTATTTGGATTCTGAGGAAAAGTGGTTGGAGATGATTGCAGTGGCAGTGGCATCGTAAGTGATTGTAGCTCCATAAATATTAGCTAGCATAACTTTATACATTTTTATGCGTTCACACCATTTATCTTACTTCGATATTTTGAAGTGCTTGGCCAAGCTCTTCCATTTCCCCTTCTTCTTTTTTTCTACTTCTCCCTGGGCGCCAAATAGACTGCCCGTGTCCCTTTTCTCTTCCATTCCAGCATAACCGAGAAGCTGATTCTTCCTGGTTGATGTGGTATGTCCAGCTATCTCGCCGGCCCCCTCAGAAGTGCCCCCCCCGCCCATGAGATCGTTCCTTCTTCTGATAAATTCACTGACAGTCTCATCGTCTTCCTCCTCCTCTTTGGCGTCAACATTCTTGAGTCCACCCCCAAATCCTCTTAAGAGTGTTGTGTTCCTCGGTGGAGACAGACTGCGGCCGCCCTTGCGCTTAACCCCTCCCAGTCCCTCAATGAATCTCTGGTTTGCGTTAAGACCCTCGCTCCGTCCTGTCCTCCGACTACCCAACAACCTGTCGCGGACCTTGCTCAAGCCGCTGGCTGCAGTGCTCTTCAGCACCTCCCGAACCGTGTGTTGAATTAGCTTTGCAATCAAATAGTTCCAGTTCCCAACCTTGCGGCTCTTTAAGAAAGCTGGAATTTTCACTCCGTAAGCGTTCGTATCAATCGGGAAACCGCTCAGCGACACCCTCGCATTCAAGTCCCCCACTCTCCAGTGCTTTACGAAGACGAGCTCGTGACTCTCCCCATCGGCGTCGCTGGCCTCTCCTTTTTTGGCTTCAGCCGTGGCGGCGGCCCTGCTGCCTATTCCACCTTTCTCAATCTCAGTTGAAGATTTCACCTCGTCACTATTGACCCTCCGATGTCCCCCTAGTTTTAAGCTCCGCGGTCTCTTTGCTTCACTATCTTCTAATCCGAACAGGAAACCGACGCGACCGTCAGTAACGGAAGTTACGCTACGTGCACTCTTAAAAGCCCCCTCGTCACTCCTTTCGCTATTGCTGACAAGATCGATACCCCCGCTGCTGATGACCAAGCTACTTCTGCTAATTTGCTTTCCCTTTGCTGCGACCTCCTGCTGAACTTCCCGCAAACTCTCTTTCACCTTCTCCCCCTTCTCCCTCGCTTTGTCAACAACACCCCCTACAGTGTCCCGCAAATGTTCCAACTCCCCCTCATTCCCTCCTCCATGGACCTGCCCCCTCTCCTTGTCTACACCCTCGCCCATGAAATAAGCCATGAACAACTCACTGATTGCCTTTGTGAGCTGTATGTTCATGGTGTACTGAACGCCTGGGTAGAAGGTGAACTCTATGTGTCGGTAGAGACTAATAACCTGTTCGCCGCAGTGAATTTTCGGAAGACTATCAATCCGGGCTACGACAGCATGCTCCTTCCCAATGTGAGGTCTGCTGCAGCAGCCGGGCGCACCCTCCCAATTTGCTCCGCAGCAGCTCCACGAATTCAAGCCCCCCCCACCGTCTGCGTTCTCCCGTAACACAAACTTTCCGTCGCTTCCGTCCTTGCATCGGTGAAAGGTACAGCTCGTGCTCTCATTGAGCTCCGGATCGAATTGGACCCCGCATCGCTGACAAGGGTTCCGATTGCTGATGACATTGCGCACGACGCTGCAAGGGTCGTCGAAAACGATGGATTCGGGTCCAGGTTTGTAACTCTTGAGAAAGATATTCTCTAGGTCGAATTGTGTGCACGTCGTTCCATCGTCGTAGAAGTCAATCGTGCCGTCTAAGCCGGTAAATACGACCTCAACATCATCGAGCTTGTTGATGTGTTTAATTTTCCAGCTCCCTCGCCCAACGCCCCAAGCTATCGACTGCAGCTGCAAAGCCTCCGCCCATTTTTCTTCGAGTTCCCCCAGAATTTCGTTCAAGAACTCCTTCATTTCCGTTCGACCCCTCTTGGTATTGAGTTTGGTCTTCTTGAGCATTTCTTTTACAGAATCTGCGATGCTACTCTTCTCGACATTGCCATTCGCCTTACCGAGATTTTCATCTTCGCCGAAGAATGGGGCGGGTACCGAGGAAGTATTGACGGTCCCTGCCGAGGACGGGCGAGGCGACTCTGAGTGAATTGAGCTATTTGGATTGCTCTGCCTTCGGCTTTCTGCCCTCCTTTTGATGCCGCTGATATTTGAGTCGCCCCTGGCCCTTTCGCGAGGAGATCCTCCGCAGCTATCGCTATCATTCCGAGCTAGGAAACCGTCACGGACGGAATCACGCAGCACCTCAACATCGGCCGAACTCCCCCTCCCTGCTCCCACGAAGGCACCTGCTTTGATCTCAACCTCATAGTTCCGTTTTTGACGAGGCGGGGCGAGCAGAACATTTCTTATGACATCAACCGTTGTGAAGAACTGTTCAGCATCTAGACTGAAATTAAGCTCGGGCAGGTCGACTCTCATGCTATCCACGGTGCAAACATCACTGATAGCAGCCTCTTCGATCAAAGCACTAAATTCTCCTGCGACAACCATATTATTCAGTTTGAGAGGCTCGTTGTACATAATATGCTGTACCGTGAGGGAGAACTCATGCCACATTTTTTTCAATAGATCAGGCGTCGCAAATGTCATCATCGACATTTTGTGCCTCGTTGTCAATTGCTCTTTCATTTCGACAGACTTGCTTCGCTGAATTTTCTTTTCCGGCGAGGTCGGTAATCTTTCGCGAGACTTGATGCCGTAGCTACTGTCATTTTCGTCGCAATAGTCTAACTCAATTTCTATTCCCTCCCTTTCCCCATCATCGGTTGCGCTGACGAAACTGGCCAAGCTGGCGAGCCTCTTCTCCCTACCAGCTCCGTCATCATCCAATAACAGAGACTCGATGCTGCTGATTTGGGGCTCGACGACATTTCCCATAATTACATCAACTTCCTTCTGGAGTGCCTCATCGGGTTTCATATCCCCCCCCCTGAATACTTGGTTGCGCTTCTCCTTGTCTTTTTCTCTTTTTTCCTTCTCATCGATGGGCACAAGCTCGAGCCACTGGAGACCAGCGGAGAGGTCAACGTCCGTGGGCATTGCATAGGCCTCGACACCGTCGATAAGATAGTTCAGTTCACTTTTTTTCAACACACCTGCTCGTTGGTTGTCCGTGAAGCCGCCACGTTCCGCCCACTGGTGGCTATTGTCCTTAATAAAGTTAACGAACTCTTTGGCCTCAACGTATGCCTTGGTCATCGCGATAACGACACTCCCAGACGTTTTCTCGCTGTGCAGCTGAATCTGAGGGTTTGTAAGGTGAATCTGGAAATTGACGTAATAGCTCTCAAGCAGTTGCTTCCTTCTCGCCTCATCTTTTTCGCGAGCTTCTTTCTCACGCCGTCTCTTTTCCGCATACTTCTGCGCCACTGTGACCGCTTCTTGCTTGCTCCTTTGATGGCTGTGTCGACTTTGGCGGTGTTTGTCTTGCGTAGCAGTGGTCAAATTTGATTGCACTGTTGATGTCGATGCAGATGTCCTGCGGATATTGTTCTTGTCGGCGCTTGGGTTGAGGCTGGTGTCGATTGAGAGGCTTTTGAAGTTGCTCGACTGTATACCGGCATCCATTGTAGCAGCCGTTGAGCGTCGGTTGGCGGCGCTATAATTAGATGACACAACACTCTCCTTTCGTTCAAGCAGATAAAGCAAATTTGACTCAGGCATTTCATCCTCCAACTCTTCCTCGCTCTTGAAGTACATTCCGGCCCTCAGCTGTGGAAGATTATTTATGTCTTCCTCGCTCTTGATCGAGCTGTGCTTCATGATTTCTAGTATCTCTGGAGAGGGTACGGGTGCGCTAGTATCCTGGGGCAGCAGTGCGCTCGAACTTTCATCGTCAAGAGGGATAATATCGTTTTCGAATTCTTTCAGATCGTCGAGACTTGCGCTGCCAGCGCTACCGTCGTCACTGCCGTCGTCGTTACCGCCAAACCGCTCGCCATTACCGTCGTCCATTTCGTTATCTCTGTCAACTAAATTGTGCTGCTCTTCGGCAGTCGCTGCTGCGTTGGCTGTGACTGACAGGGCCCTGTGAGTTCGCTGGTCCATTTTTTTCTGGATTCGCATCATATCAAGGGTGTGGAGCAAGTCACCCACGATAAGCATAACTGCGTCGCGAATCTCCAGGGTCCACAACAATCGCATCCCGGCAACGAGAACAGTCCAGGTAACTTGGTCAAAATTATTTTCGTTCCCCGAATTTAATTTCTTTCTGCCGAATTTGTCGTAGTCATCACGTTCGCCATTACCCCCATCGCTACTACCACGACCTTCGTGATGAATCGGTTGCAGGGGGGACTCGGTCGATATGACAGTAGTAGCAACCGCTTTGGGAGAAGGGGCTGCTTTGGGAGAAGGCGACAAGGATGCCATTGAATTGTGGTGGTGCAATTTCTTTAATGCATTCATTGGTAAATTCTTCCCAAGGTTGAGAAGAGAGGTTCGACGGTTGCTTTGCTGGTAGATCGGAAGACACTTATCAGGGGGGCGGAGCATTACATGATTCTGCCGAAAGTTGCCGAAAATTGGCTTAGGCTGAAATGACACCGGCACTTCCGTAGATCCATCTGTTGCAGGACTGATACTCTCGTCAAAGACGGGAGAGTCAAAGCGATTGACACCACCACCACCACCATCATCATCATCTTCATCATCAAGATCGCAACTCCCGACTTCATCACTGTCACCAGCTCCACTCCAATAGGCTAAAAACTCCTCGATAGTGGTTTCACTGCTGAATGGGTTGTCTAAAATCACGACGCTGTTCGCCTCAACAAGGTAATCAAACTCCGATATATTCCTGTACCACTGCTGCAATAGACTGAACATTGCCCTGCCATCTTGTTTGATCTTCTCGGTGTATTCGTCCTCGTCCAAAACGTCAAACTCGTAGCAGTGAACGATATCGAGAAGAGCCGCCTTGGTTTCCCCTATGTCCACTTGCGTACTCGTGCTGATAAGACCCGTAGTTTTGTCCCTCTTCATCCCAGCATGTGAAAGTGAAAGGACTGTAACGAGGGGAAGGGTGAGAGAGAGGCCATCTGTGTCGTGAGTTCCGTACCAGGTAGCCGCTCGCAGATCTTTGCAAACTGCAGACACCTTCAGACTATTGATTTCCAACTTAGGATGAGGGGTCGTGTTAACTTCAGCAGTCGCTTTTGGATGCGCATCTTCGGACTCCATCGCTCCAACATCCGAATCTTGAAAGAAATTGTGTTCGAACCAGGGCAAAACGTCGATACGTAGCGCAATCCAGGGTGAAAAGGTTGAGTCCCCAGCCACCGTCAAGTCCATCTCGAGTGCCAGAGATTGGCTCCGGAAGTTGTAGTAGCGGTCGTGCAGAGAAAGCATTTTATCGGACGGGGGAACATTGTAAATGCAGTGGTGCTTGTACGGAGTGTCAACGGAAGAGTCGTCGGCCAGAGACCAAGCGAGCTTGACAGTTAAATTTGCGGTGGGGATTAGAATAAGGCTGTGACGGTCGCCCGTATTGAGGTGCGTGTCACCGTCATTGTCGATTTGGTTCTTAGGATCGTGAAATACGTCGAATCGGGGGGAGGTGGAAGTGCTAGAACGGTCTCGAGTGCGATTGCGGCGGCCCATTTCCATAAAAGGGTAGGAAATCCGCGGAAGGGAAAGCACAAGGTCCCCTACGTCGACGGAGAATTCGGAAGTGGAGTAGAGCATCCGAGTTGACTCAGACCTTATCATGGCGCACCAGGAGGAATTTTCCACTCGATCAAGCAAATGACGGAAGATGAAAATGTTGGTCTGTATATTTATTTTCCCATGAATCCAGTATCGAATATTATCCCACCATCCTATCCTGGGTTGCAATTTAGCAGCTTGCACATCACTGGGAGGAGGAGTCATTCTCTCGATGACCTTGTCTAGAAGCAGCATGTGAGGAATCATCACCGCTCCGTAATTCACTTCAAGTAGGGAAGATTTCAAATTAAGATCGATGTAAACTTTGGTCGGAATGCCAAGGAATTTCAGCGTCACGCCGTTGCTGCGAGGACGCGTGCTCGGAAAGAATGAACTTATTGGATGTTGTTTGTGAGTTGGAGCGGGTAAAGAGGGAGAAGATTGGTGAAGGGTTGTCAAGTAAAGGAAGCCATTCAGCTGACAATTCTGAAGCGCAAAGAGCGGAATCTCTCGTGATAGAGGGTGGATCGAAATCACCAGGTTCCGAGCATTAAGCCTAAGCTCTCCTCCCTTGTTGAGACCATATAAATTTTCATTAGGATCTTCATCCAGCTCATTGAGGTGAGTCTTGGTTAGGGAAGGGGGAGTAAAGCGGTCGATCTTGAGAGTAAAATCTTCCATGCTGAATCGCAGGCGGTCCACCAAATTGTTGCTGTCGTTTATAGGACCCTCAAGACCGATGAAATTGAAGGTGTCTATTGCTACGTCAATCTCCATCAGTTGGTATCCTATTTTTGACGTCTTGGATACCTTACATTCCCTGAGCCCCTGGAATAGAGCTGTCGTGAACTCGTTTGCTGCGTCGATGAACCTTCCAAGGTGAAGAGTTGGGGCGACAGTCATGTTAAGATTGTTTATGTGGATCGTGAAGAGCTCAACGAGGGGATCGTGGGCCGTGTTTGTCAGCAAATCATTCATGCGATTGTTTTCGTTCCCGTCGTCGAAGTTATAGTGCTGAAGGGCACTCGTATGGTACTGGTTCAGCTCTGATGCAGTCGCAAGTCGAAACACATCATGAAACTTAATTTCGTCAAAAGTCATGAAAGCTGGCATGTGGTCGTTGACGTCCATCACGGTGTGACCAGCTGTAAGCTGTACATTTGGCTTGGATTGACCAACGAGTAAAGCCACATCTGCATTTAAGCCTCTCATCTTGACGTTCATTTGTTGCTCTTCCGAGAACTTGACATGGACGTTCGTGATCACGGAAGAGGACATTTTGACGAAAATTGGCGCCTTTTCGGAAGGGGTGCGAGGAAAGCCCCCGTTAAGTATCAGGCGAGTGTGTTTATCTGTGGTGGATTGGAGCTCAATAGAAAGCATCACGCACCAGTAGAGCTTGCCGCAGAGCTTCATCGTAGCTGCGCCCTCAGAAGTGACCTGAATGTGCTTAGTATTCTTGTGTTCGTCGCGTTGGGCGGGGTGGACGACGCAATTGAAGTGAGACGAGGAAACGAAATCTGTCCTTAGCGGCTGGCTATTGCTGTTGTGTGCAGACCCGAAAGAAACCAGGAAGGTGTCAGCGGCAACAGTGATGGGGTCTATCGGTCCACTTTTGGGAAGAACTCCGCTGATCCTGGTGCCGAGGCCCAGAGCACGAATCGATACAATTTCGGCGTTTTTGGTGTGTGTGCTATTTGGATTGTTTTTGTCCGAGGAAGATACGTCAACAACGGGAAGAATGACATTCGGGAAACTAATCTCCATGCTACTCTCGATCATGGATATACTCAGCGTTTTATTTCCGTTTGTCGACCCAGCGTTAGACGAGGGGGGCGAATCGACGCTCGAGAGTGTCATGGAAGGCGACACAAAGTCCATCTTGTAGACGATGTATCGAGGAGCATCGGGAGGGTACGTGCCAAGGTGATGGCCCACATCGTCGTGCAAATACAAAGTGAAGTGGGAAGATGTAATGGAAAGATTCGTCTGGTAGGGCGGCGGAGGAGGAGATGTTGGCTTTTTCGGCCGCATTGGGGGCGGTTCTGGGAACTTTTGCGGCTCATAGTCGTAACCACGAGATCGCTTCATTGTCGACAATCGCCCGAACCAGCGGACAGTGCACGGCTTCAATGTTAGCTCCAAACCATCTGATGCAAAGTCAATTCTTGTTTCAGTTGAAGTTATTCGGTGGGTCGGAGAGAGAATAAATGATTTGTTCCTCCGATGACGAGTGTGATGGGTATGAGCGTTTTCGGCCAAAATCTTGGTGCTGGAAAAGACAACGTCACTCGATTTCCAGAATGTTGTTTCACCAGTTTTCAAATAGGGCGAGGAAAAACAAACCTCCACAGTGTAGCGGGGGTGAGACTTATTAGATGACGAGGGGGAGACAACTGGAGTATCACTTGTCGAGGAGGTGGTAGAAATAGAAGTTGGGATGTTCATCCCCCCCCGAATTGAGAATTTTCCCGTGTCAAATACCAGCGAGGAGTCGGCGTGATTGTGACGCTCAACAAGGTCGTTCGCACCATTTTTAAAGTCATAATCTGGTTCACTCATCTCTGGCAATATCGTGCCAGATACACGGCCGCTCAGAGAAATTTCCTTCAGCGATCGCATTTCCTTAAAGTCGTCCGTTTGTTGGCGGGGAAGGGGGGGGCGATAGTTGGAGAAGATTTTGTGCACATTTTTGGCCGTCGTAATGATGGAATCATTTAGAGCGTGCTTTCGCAGACTTTTCAAGGAGGTTTTAAACACCACATTAAGCTCACTTGACGTTGAGAGGGAGAGGAGAGGGTACGGGTATATCCCCGAAATTATGATGTTGGTTACAAAGGGGTTTTCGAAGGAAAGGGCAACGCAGTCGTCGTCATCAACACCGCCATCGTCACCGCGGGCAATCATTTTAACGCCCCCTATTGTTATGGAAAGCCTCGCCTCGTTGCGCGGAGAAATGCGGTGCCGCATTCCCACTTTCACGCTGTCGACTGAAGCGATGTTGGTGGTCGTCGACATGAATTTGCCGCTGCCGTCCTCAGGATTGAGGTCAGCGTCAATGACGCGCGTTGTCTGGGAAAAAGTCGCCCCATTTACTGAAAGTGAGAAGAAACGGGCAAGCAAGAGAGCGTGTGTAAAATTCTTCAAAATCGCGTCCGGCTTGGTCAGCAGAGGCAGGGTTTCCCCAGGTTCAGCAGAGTCAGTGTCATTTTCGTCATTTTGGTTTGCAACCGGAACAGAGGAAGAGGAATACAGATTCGTCGTGAACTGAACCGAGAATCCATGAAAGGAAAGGCCAAATGCTGTTTTCACAAGGTCTGTGTCTGTGCTGTCATCATTGTCATTTTCATCGTTGCCGCTATCTTCATCTGAGTCTTCGATTTTTTCACTGCTAGATAGAGATATAAGCCATCGCCCAATATATTGCACAATCCGCACTTTGTCGACTGTCACAACTATTGTCTCTTCCTTCTTCCCAACAATTGTATTTTTCGAGTCGGTGTATGTCCGGGTAAGTGTGTAGGTCAAGGTTGGAGAGTACATCGTCAACCTATAAATTGTTATCGAATTGATTTTCACAGAGTTAATATCAGTAACAGTCGTTTCTGTGATATCGCCACACACTTTCTGCCTCCTTTTCCGGAACGCACCCATCATATGCGCGAG
>Ga0209714_1001255_pt1 | contig 13937 bp, 6 predicted proteins | sample COGITO_mtgs_1104_5_FD_185517 | JGI IMG/M metagenome (GOLD analysis project Ga0209714, IMG submission 185517) | Pelagic marine microbial communities from North Sea - COGITO_mtgs_110414 (SPAdes) (version 2) | ecosystem: Environmental > Aquatic > Marine > Epipelagic ...
ACATCCCGAATAGGGCTCAAATATACTGCGAAATAGAGTTTCGATGAATCCTTAGTGACGTATAAAGTCTAAGACAACTTTGGACCATTCTTCATCACCTATATCCCATCGCAAACCGTGCCCTGCACCATCATAAACAGCTTCTTGATAGTAGGTGCCTTGATGCTTTTGCATCGCCGCTTCTGCAGTTTCTATTGGCGCAACGGCATCTTCCGTACCGTGCATCCAAAGCAATTCGCCCGTATAATCTTCCATGTTTTGACCTAGATCAAACTTATAGCTCGTTATCATTGAAGCTGGAAGACTTAAACCTGTCGCATTTTGCATGATGACATTCGCTGTACTTTGAGGCACTTCCATGACCAATTTTTGAACAGGGATTCTTGATCCACCAGCAGCGGCGGGTCCGGCAGGTAGTGAACCCAAAGAATTGGCAACCACTACCATTCGTTCACTTGTTAGGCCTTGTGATTGTAAAAAGGAAAGTACCGCGTCATAATCGGCAGCCATGGATTCTGCTCCTGTGGAGCGCCCGGTGCTCCATCCGAAGCCACGGTAATCATACATGATGAAACCGTAATGATGCTTGTTTACAAGGTTTGCAAAAAGCCCGGCCGTTTGCCAATAACTGTCCATTGATGGTGTATTTCCGTGAAGAAACACAATAATCGTATCCGTTGCGATTTGAGCGAAATCACCTACATACAATGCGTAAATGGTATCCTGAGTACCCGATTCTAAATCCAAGAGATGAATTTTCGACTCATCCACCTGAAATTCGGGATCTAAATAAGTGTTCTTAAAATCATAAGTGCCATCCCCACCTGCAAATAGAGCACCACTCACATCGGCACATGAACTTAGCGTAATTGCTGCTAAAGCTATAAATAGAAATTTTTTCATCACTAAAAGTTTATTGCCATACCATAGAAAAAGCCCCTCCCACCTAGACCCGAAGTGCCGGGTACATAGGCTTGAGGAATATGGATATCACGAGTCGGATTGAGTATTTTATATTCCAATTGAGCCTCGAACCATTTGTAACGAAGCCTATAACCCGCACTGAAAGAAGGTGCGAGGATCTGCCCTCTACCAAAGTCAGCCAAGAACCACGTCGGATCCACCCATGTATTGGCCGAAGCGTTTACGATGTGTGGTCCTTTTTGCCAATAGGCATTAATTCCTGTCTCGGGATAAAATCGGAACGCATAATCTCTCGTACTCATGAAGGCTTGACCTCCAAAGCTCCACGAAACGCCAGGCTTAATCCCTTGTTGCGGAATCCAAGAGCGAATTTGGCCACCTTCTAACTGTACCGCGCCTAAAAGCAAGCTGGAAAATTGAATACCTCCATAATTTGTTTTAGCTGCGGAAACTCCTTTCGCCGCATAGGCACCGATTACCGGTAAATACCCTTCGTTAATTTGAGGGCGACCTTGTGTCACGCCTATCTGCCATTGTCCTTCTTTCAAAGGAACCACTACTTTAGTTGGAGTACAACCAGTAGCAATGATGAGGGCGCCTAGTGCTCCCAATAGTGTCTTTCTAAGCATCGTTTATAACTCATTAAAAAACTCTATCCGTAGATAGGGTCAGGTAATAAAATTTTGAACCAATTCACCCTACATTTGGATTTCTAAACACAGAGATAATGGAACAACACGATTGTATCATCATTGGTTCAGGCCCAGCTGGATACACGGCCGCAATTTACGCCGCTCGTGCAGATTTAAATCCCATCATGTATATGGGTCTTCAACCGGGAGGACAGCTAACGACGACTACCGAGGTAGACAATTTCCCAGGCTATCCCCAAGGTACAGACGGCAATGCGATGATGGAAGACCTAAAGAATCAAGCAGAGCGATTTGGAACAGATATACGCTTCGGCTTAGTTACAAAAACAGAATTATCAAAAGAAGTAGGTGGTTACCATACTTTAACCATTGACGATAGCCTTCAAGTTCAGGCAAGGACTATAATCATATCAACAGGAGCTTCAGCGAAATACCTTGGCCTTCCTGCAGAGGAAAAATACATGGGATTCGGTGTCAGTGCCTGTGCCGTCTGTGATGGATTCTTTTATAAGGGTCAAGAAGTTGTAGTTGTAGGTGCAGGAGATACTGCAGCAGAAGAAGCGACCTACTTAGCTAAATTATGTCCCAAAGTAACTATGCTAGTGCGTAAGGACCGCATGCGTGCATCAAAAGCAATGCAAAATCGTGTAATGGCTACGCCGAACATCGAAGTGCTTTGGAATACTGAGACCGTAGATTTAGAAGGCGATGACAAAGGGGTTACCGGTGTTCGTGTCAAGAACAACCAAACTGGTGAAGAACAATCCATCGCTGCCACTGGATTTTTTGTTGCAATCGGACATAAACCGAACACTGATATATTTAAAGGTCAGATTGATATGGACGAAACGGGTTATATTAAAACGAAAGCCGACTCTACTGTGACCAACCTACCTGGTGTATTCTGTTCAGGTGATGCCCAAGATAAAATTTACCGTCAGGCAATAACCGCAGCAGGAACAGGTTGTATGGCTGCATTAGAGAGTGAGAGATACCTAGGCGCTTTGGGTCATTAAGATCCAGGCGTATATATTAAAAAACCGGTCTTAAAAGACCGGTTTTTTTTATGCTCAAAATCCAAAATAGCCTTTAGCTATAAAGTACGGGAGTAGTATATATAGAAAGCCGTCACGAATAAGGTAGAATATGAATATGGCGATAACGGCACGCCAACCTAACATCTTTAAACCGGCTTTAAAACCATTTTCCTTAAAAACCTGGACCCATTTTTGAATGAATCCAGGAGTAATCTTTTGTCTAAATCCCAAGGCCGTTTTCCTAAAGTTCTAAGTTTAACATCAATCTTCACATCAAGTTCAAACGTTAGACGATATAAGCCGGATTCTGTCCCCTTGCGGGTCCTTATCATTTATCTAGGCGCACCCTCGCGAATGCGCTCCATCTGCCTACCCCTCGTGCAGTAAACTCCAAGCGGGTCGCCTGGTCCTAAAGGAACACGATATACATGACATTTCAGCGTATGAGGTTTACCGTGCCAATTCAGTCACCTGAACCGCGGTGGGCTCTTACCCCACCCTTTCACCCTTACCCGAAGGCGGTCTACTCTCTGTTGCACTAGCTGTCCATGCTACGCATGGCCTTCCTGTTAGGAAGCATACTACCCTGTGCTGTCCGGACTTTCCTCTTCTTGCGAAGCGATAAGGCTCGTCTAATGTTTAAACTTAAAATGTAAAGAACGGCTGCAAAGTTACTGCAGACGATTTACAATACGAACTTCAGTGGCACCATATCCACCTTCACTTAAATCGGCGAAATAAAACTCGCAACCGCCCATTTTTCTTAGCAATTCATGAACTTCAACCTGCAAGCGTCCAGTTCCTTTTCCGTGTATGATCAATACTTTGGAAATTCCGCGTCTTCGCGCTTCGCGAACGGTGGCACTTGCTTTGTCTAATTGATGGTTCAAAATCTCATAGCGCGTCATCCCTTGAGTGGATTCAAGTAGTTCGTGAGAATGTAGGTCAATAGATAATCGGTCAATCTGCTGCGCCGCTGGGGCCGATTTTTCCCGGCGTTTATCCTTACGCTCAACTGCCCCTACCTGCCATTCAACAACTGGCAACAGTTCGCGAACATCATGTGCGTTTTCGAAACCAAAGTCATCGAATACATATACAATATCACCATCGATGCGGCACACTTTGGCCGTTCCACCAGCATCCTTAAACTTTACAATCTGACCTATTTCGAACATTATAGAAAATAAAAACCCTGGCCTTTCGGCCAGGGTTTAAAGGTATCGCTAATAGCTATGAAAACTACTCTACTGTGATACGTTCTGTTAATACAGCATTATCCGTTGTGAATTGGATGAAATATACACCAGCCGACTCATCACTGAGATCGAATTGGTTATTGTATAATCCATTCACTGTTACTACTTCATTCGAAATCACCTGTCCTACCATATTCACGATGCTGATTTCAACATTCGTAGCCGTTGCTGTTGCAAATTCTACGTTGAATAGACCGCGCGTTGGATTAGGATAGATTTTCAAAGTACCGTTCATAAAGTCTTCGTCAACACTGATCTGGTTCACATCGAACGTGAAGGTTGCAGTATCAGAAGAACACGGTCCGAACGCGATAACAGTTACTGTCTCACCTGCGTTGTTCGCATTGAAGGTAACGGTACCTGAAGTATCGTTTGAAGATGTTCCATTAGAGAACTCAACATAAATACTGTCCGCACCTGAAGTACCAGAAGTGCTCCAGTTCGCCATCCAATCCGTTGCGCTGATAGTCGCATTCGCTGTATCCACAGAAATTGCAGCTACTGCATCCGGGTGAATACCTACTGTGAATGTAGAATCTTCACGCTCACAACCTCCAACTGTTACTACCCAATCGTAGAAGAAATAGTGGTAGTTGTTCAGTGTTCCTTGGGTAACACTCACCTCTCCACCAGACGTTGAATAAGGATAGCCACTTACACCATACTCTCGATATAAACCTCCAGTTGTAGAGGATACCCCAACCATACGGTACGATCCAGGAGTAACTGCTGCGCCCAAATAAACTTGCTCCGCAGTATTACCCGTTGCTGTGGTGCTGACTGAGCCTGTCCATACAGAAGCGCCTGTCGCGATGTCCTGAATAGCGACGTTAGTTGTACCTGCCGCATTCGGGTAAAGTGTAACAGAATCGATAATGGCCGATTTAGTTACCGAGAATAATACCCCAACTGTTCCGAAGAAGTTATAGTTACCACCTCCGGTACCAATTCCTCTGGCATTACCTGTTGTATCGGCATAAGAAACTGCACTTACGGTTATCGTGGTATCGGTAGTAATGTTCGACAAAGTCAACGATGAATCCGCTGCAATGACGCCAAGCGTATCGTTTCCTGCAGTCCACATTACATTGCCTTGTGTTGGAATTGTCACCGAAAGGGTAATATCATCTCCCGCACAAACGAAGTCAGGGTATACCGGTGATACTTGTTGCGCATCACTTACCTCCACCGTCGTTGTTAACGTATCATTGTTTGAACGACCGTCGTTCGCAAGCTGCGTGTAAGCAGTTACTGAATAAAGACCACCAACATAATTACTGACGTAACCCAATTCAATAGTATCCTTTCCTCCAAAAGGAATACCTAGATTGGTTGGAGTCGCAGTCATTGTAGCACCGAAGATGTCTACACTAACAGACAGCGAGTCTAATGTATTTTGACCGTAATTCGCAATTTCAACACTAACTAATAAGCTATCACTACCACAGATTCCGTCCGCAGGTCCTAATAGCGCAGTAAGCGCAGCATCATCCCCTTCTACATCGTACTCATCAGCACCGATATCGACAGTTGTTGATCCTGACATAGGACGAGTATCACCGTCAATATCAACAGTAACGCCGATGCTGTTATCTCCCTTGTCATTCGCTAATGGGCCAAAGACATGAAGATCACCAGGTCCTGCAAAAATTGGATCACCAACTCTAGAATTTACATTCATCGTTGTATCGACCGCCACTAGTGAGGCAGAATCGGTTGGGTAATTCGCAGAACCATTGTAGATATAGCCTAAATACGTACCCATACTGTAGTATAAGTTGTAGTCTTTAGTCGCGGTTGAGTAGTACGAATACAATGCATAGTTTCCTCCTTGGAAAATATTATTCCGGATATCAACTGTGTTTGCGTTGTAGTAATCGTAAATACCATAGTAACTACCTACAGCTGTATTGTGATAAATATCAAGGTTTGCACCGTAGTAAATACGCATCCCGTAGTAACCATCGCTGAACATGTTGTTCGTGATTTCACTATCAAAGGCTGCCAAGGTTGATGTATTCAAGTAATATGCTAATAACGAGTAATAGCTGCTTGAATGGTTACCAGTAAACTTCACACCGTCAATATTGTAGAGATACCCCGTGTAATTGTAAGTATTACTAAAGTTATGGATGGTGTTACCTGTGATTTCAAAGTTACGAGCGTAATAGATGTATAATCCGTAGTAGTACGCATCCGTAATCTCATTGTCTGAAATAACTACATCGTGATTGGCACCTTGATTAGCTAAAGAACTATAGAATGCAATACTGAAATAACCTCCTTTTAAGACATTATTACTAATTGTAATGTATTCTTCTCCAGACGTTGCAGACGAATAGGATGTTGGAGACGATGAGGCCACAATTGCAATATTACTTGTTGAAGCAGCATTCGATGTTTCGATGGTGTTTCCTGTAATATTAATGTAGCTCGTTCCGTTTAAACGTACTGCAAAACCAGAAGAGGCACTTATGTAAAGATCTTCTAGGTTAACGTAAGATGCACCTTCAAGAACTATCGAACTCAAGGTATCATTTACAGATGAACTTCCTTTGAATGTGATGGTGTTTGTTGCGCTAGCACCATTCACCTCACCAATAGGTGAAGAAGCAAAGAACGATCCTGACTGGAATTCAAAAGTTACTGCGCCACCAATACCACACGTATTCAATACACTTATGACACTATCCATTGTTACAAAATCACCAGTTGGACCAACAGAATAGGTACCCGCTGCAAGAGGACCTGTACATTCAGTGGTGAATGTAAATGGACCCTCCCATGTATTGCTACAACAGTTTTGAATGTAGTAATCGTAGGTTGTGTTAGGATTCAATCCGCTCAAGCTATATGGAGCTGTTACATTTGAATCAACTGTTCCTGCCAATGCACCCGTACCTGTTCCCTGAACGAAGCCAATTGGCCCATATTCAACATTGAAACAGTTCGACCCTGTGTAATCCCAAGTGAGCGATGCAGAGGTATCCGTAATACTCGAAGCCATTTGATTGTAATTCACACAAGATGGCATATCATCAATGGTGATACTATCAATCTTCAAATCGTTCCATTGACCAGAACCCTCAGGTAAAATGAATGCCACACGAGCATCACCCGGTTGTACTGAGTTGGAATCTAAATATACCTGGAACTGCTGGTAAGACGTTGTCAAACTTATATTCGCTACAGGATGTGCTGTTGAAAGAGCACCTGAGAAACCTGATAAACCAACTTGGAATTCACCAAGGTATGTGGTGGAATTTACCAAAGCATAGAACGTTACCATTTTTCCGCCTTGATCTAAATCTTCTATCGCCGGAGATGACATTAGTACTGTATCCGAATTCATGGCGAGTCCCCAGAACTCTACAAAACCGTCACCCGCATAGGCTTGAGGACCATACAGTCTGCCCCTTACATAAGAAGGAGAAACACCGCGATCTTGTACCCAACAATCTGGAAGGTTAGGATCGGTCTGTGTTCCAAACGTTGTTGCCAAATTCTCAAAGCCTTCAATGTAAGGTGAAGCGATTGGCGAACACGGTACAGTAACCGAGAATGGTCCGGACCAAGGAGACATTGCTCCATTCGACGACATACAATCTGACTGCATGTAGAAATCATAGCACGTATTATCGTCAAGGGTATTTACACTCCAAGTTGTGCCGGTTACCGTATCTGTAGGTGCTCCGGTACCTTGTATGAATCCGCAAGGCCCGTATTCGATAATATAGTTGCTTACTACTGAGCTATCCGTCCATGTCAATGTTGCCGAAGAATCTGACGTTGCAAGTGCACTTACATTCATTGGTTCTGGACAGTTCGGTATATCACGAATTTGTATATCATCTACGTAAGCGTAGGTGTACGAATAGGTATAGCCCGTGACAAATTCCGGAACAATCATAAATAGAACACGCGAAGATGTTGTCGGTATATTGTCTAAATCTACCGTGTATTCGTCATAGGATGCAGTGTAGTTGATCGTATCAACAATATGAATTGAGCTTAATGACGCATTCGTATCTGCCGTTGCAATGATGATTTTCGAATTATAGTAAGCTACAGAACCAGATGTTCTTACATTAAAAATCACTTGCTTGTCATTATTGCCTAATCCTGCAATTCGCGGCGAAATCGCAGCTAGTGTATCTCCATCTGCACTATTCGTTGAAGTAGTACTTGCATAACCGTAGAATCTAAATGAATTGGTACCCGAATTTGCATAGGGCGCATAGCTATACGTATAGCCATAAAAACTCGATGACGTTCCGGTCTTTACATATTCCCAACAATCCGGCAGCGATGGCGTGGAGGTGTTTCCAGACGCTAGTCCTTCAAAGCCTTCCGTTAGAGGTACTATAAAGTCGCCACATTCTGTTTTGAAGGTAAATGGTCCAACCCAATTTGACGTTCCATCGCCTGTTGACGTACAATTTGCCATAACATAAGCGTCGTAGTACGTATTCTGAGTTAAACCAGTAGCTGTGTACGAAGTTGTCGTGCTAGAGTACGAAGTACCTGTACCTTGGGTAAAGCCCATTGGACCTACCTCAATGTTAAACGCCGCAGAACTCGATGACCATGAGATGGTAGCTGTAGTCTGCGTTGCACTTGTTAACCCTAATCCAATTGGCTCGGGACAAGGAGGAATATCTGTTACAGATACATCATCAATACAGATATAATCATAAACACCTATTTCTCTTCTCAACATGAATGCAATGCGTGCATCACCTGTTGTAGCACCATCCAAATAAATGGTGTATTTATTGTAAGCCGTTGCCGTAGCATAAACTGTATCAACTATGGTCAAAGAACTTGGTGTTCCTGCAGCATCAGTTAATCCAATGATCACTTCACCCGGGCGACCCACTGATGTAGTTCTTGCGTAGAACTCAAGTTGTTTTGTTGCTGAATCAAGACCCTGAATCTCAGGAGTGATGATTAGTGTAGTATCTGCATATGAGGTAGATGTACTTGTACTTGAAGATCTGTAACCGTATAAGAAGTTCGTACCTGAATTGGCATAGAACGAATAGTTGCGGTTGTAGAAATAAGGATAGTATGAAGAACTTGTAGTATTCACATAAAAATCCCAACAAACCGGTAAAGACGGATTGAAAGCCGAACCCGTTGCTGAATTATCAAAGTTCTCTGTGTAAGGAGTAGTTACCTGAGCACATGGTGTAAGGAAAGTTATTGGCCCTAAAGTGTCAGAGTATGTTGATGTGCCACAAGTTGTTACGGCATAAATATCGTACGTGCTTGATGATGCAAGCGATGTCAAAGCAGCTGTGCCACTCGAAACAGTTGCTGACGTACCGGCACTAGAAGGGTTAAAACCTACTAAACCATAAATAACACTAGTACTTGCACTAGAATTACAACCTAAAGATACAGTTGCCGTTGCCGAACCTCCAGATACCGTTCCTACAGCAATACCAGTAGGTGCAGCACAGTTAGAGAATCCACTAGGTAATTCTTGTACTTTAATATCATCGACGATTATATCGTTGTAAAAGGATGCAGCACCGTTGAATTTACTTACGGTAAATCTCAGGGCGATGTCATTTGGTGTACTGATACATGAAAAATCTACTTGCACTTTACGCCAACCCGCTGAATCTGTACTGCCCGACCATACCGGATGATACGTTTGACCGTCAAAGATTTCAACGGTTAAGGTGTTGTTGTCAAAATAGGATGTACTGGTATTGTTCTTAAACCAGTAAAACTCTAAAGAAGGTGAAGTCAACGTACTGACATCAATAGAGTCAGTAGTGATACTTACATCACAAGGATAAGGAGATGAACCGTCTACCCACATAGCATAAGATCCTGTTCCACCGGTATTATCGGTGTAACCGGAAGCACCATAACCAGGGTTAGAGGTCGTTAATTTCCACGAGGCATTCGTAGATGTACTGTTACAAGTATTGGACTGTGTCCAAGTAGAAGGTATACTACTAAAGGTTTGAGTCATTACTTGAGCGGTGAGCGAGCCTATAGAATATAGCAAAGCCACCAGTAAGAGATAGAGTTTCTTCATGGTAAATAGTTTTGTTCACTACGATTATAGTGAAAATGGTATACCTGAGCAAGATATCAGTGCAGCAAATTTCCTAAATCGTTGATTTTATAACAATTAAGGCTGATACATTAGAATTTTGAACAAAAAAAAGCCCCGGCCAATGGCCGGGGCTTAAGGAATTCATGTTAATTGAACTTATTACTCAACAGTAATACGCTCAGTAAGTACTCCCTCTTCCGTTGTAAACTTGATGAAGTATACTCCAGCTGACTCATCACTGAGGTCAAATTGGTTATTGTATAATCCATTCACTGTTACTACTTCATTCGAAATCACCTGTCCTACCATATTCACGATGCTGATTTCAACATTCGTAGCCGTTGCTGTTGCAAATTCTACGTTGAATAGACCGCGCGTTGGATTAGGATAGATTTTCAAAGTACCGTTCATAAAGTCTTCGTCAACACTGATCTGGTTCACATCGAACGTGAAGGTTGCAGTATCAGAAGAACACGGTCCGAACGCGATAACAGTTACTGTCTCACCTGCGTTGTTCGCATTGAAGGTAACGGTACCTGAAGTATCGTTTGAAGATGTTCCATTAGAGAACTCAACATAAATACTGTCCGCACCTGAAGTACCAGAAGTGCTCCAGTTCGCCATCCAATCCGTTGCGCTGATAGTCGCATTCGCTGTATCCACAGAAATTGCAGCTACTGCATCCGGGTGAATACCTACTGTGAATGTAGAATCTTCACGCTCACAACCTCCAACTGTTACTTTCCAGTCGTAGAAGTATTCGTACCAAGAAGTATAACCATTACGGTCACCTGTGATAACTACAGAACTATCACCAGACCAGTATGGGTACGATGAGTTAAGGTTATCGTATAAACCACCAGTAGTAGTTCCATTCAACCAAATCTTGTACGATCCGCTTGGTAAAGAAGCTCCTAAATAAACCTGCTCTGGATTCCAGCCAGTAGCTGAAGTAGTTACAGGAATACTGTACAATTGCGTACCCGATGATGCGTCTTCAATAACAATAGTAGACGTACCTGCTCCTGAAGGGAATAGAGTAACACTATCCAAAGACATACCGCTGTATGCTGTAAAGCTCAAACCGTAAGCACCGGTATAGTTGTAACCTGAACCTGGAGACAACTGACCTACACTTTCTGTATAGTTGATAGAACTAACTGTGATTGTTGTATCCATCATAACACTAGAAAGCATGATTGTAGAATCTGCATCAACTACAGCGATAGTATCGCCGCCTGAAGCCCACATTACTTTTCCTTGTGTTGGATTAGTAACTGAAAGGTTTACATCATCGCCTGCACAAATAAACTCAGGGTAAACCGGAGTTACTTGCTGTGCGTCCGTAATATCTACATTTAAAGAAAGTGTATCGTTACCAGGACGTCCATCACCTGTAAGCTGCGTGTAAGCAACTACTGAGTACGTACCACCAACGAAGTTGCTAATGTAGCCTAATTCAACAGTGTCTTTTCCGCCGAATGGGACAGACAATCCTGTTGGAGTAGCAGTCATAGTAGTTCCGAAGATATCTACACTCACAGTTAATGAGGTTAACGTGTTTTGACCGTTGTTGGCGATTTGAACACTCACCATCAAACTATCATCACCACAAATACCGTTAGCTGGGTTTAACAATGCTGTTAATGCAGCATCATCACCGATAACATCATATTCATCAGCACCGATATCTACTGTTGTTGAACCTGACATTGGACGAGAATCACCATCGATATCAACTGTCACACCTACCGTATTGTCACCAGCGTCGTTCGCTAATGGTCCATACACGTGTAAATCAGTTGCCGTGGCAAAAATCGGATCGCCCTCAACTGAATTCATATGCATCGTAGTATCCATACTCTGTAATTCACCTACAGAATCAATGTAAGTCAACGCGTATGGGCTACTCACGTAACTATAACCTAGGTAAGTACCCGAGCTGTAGTACAAGTTGTAATCACCGAATGCACTAGTATTGTAGTTGTACAACGCATACGTTCCACCTGTAAAGATGTTATTACGGTAGTTAACGTTTGACGCGTTGTAGTAATCACGAACACCTGCATATCCACCAACCGCAGTATTGTGGTAAACACCAACACTGTCAGAATACAATACGTTCAAACCGTAATACCCTGCGTTGATCATGTTGTTAGTGATTTCACTAGGTGCATCCGCTACACTTGTGCTTGACAAATAGTAACCATAAATTCCATAGTACACTTCCGACATGTGGTTACCTATTATTTGACAACCATCAACTTGATAAGGGTAAATACCATATGCGAACCCTGAGCGGAAATCTGATAATTCGTTATCGCTGATTTCAACATTGTTGGCGTAGTATACGTAGATGCCGTAATAGTACTGATCCGTAAACGTGTTACCTTGAATAACAAGATCCCCATTGCGTGCTGCAAACGAGCCATAGAAACGAATAGCAAAGTAACCACCGATGATATTGTTATCCTCGATAGTAATATTATTCTCCCCTATGGTAGTAGAGTAAATAGTTGTAGCACTTGCCGAAGCAACTATACCATTCACCGCACTTGACGTTGAAGTGGTACTACCCATAATGGTATTGCCCGATATATTAATATCACTTGCCCCATTTAAACGGAAACCGTTATTGTTAGGAGTGTAGATAAACAAGTCTTCAAAGTTCATGTACTTCGCTCCCTCGAGTACGAACGCAGCGTCAGTTCCGGCTACAATGGTATCGTTTACTGAAGTACTTCCTTTAAAGGTTACGGTATTTGTAACTGAAGAACCACTGATTTCACCAAGATAAGATGAAGACGAGAATGAACCGCTCTGGAATTCGAAGGTTACTGCACCACCGATACCACAGGCATTCAATACGTTCATTACACTATCTAAAGTGGCAAAATCACCAGTAGGACCTACTGAATACGTTCCCGCTGCTAGAGGACCCGTACATTCTGTAGCGAATGTAAATGGACCTTCCCATGTATTGTTACAACAGTTCTGTACGTAGAAATCATAAGACGTGTTTGGAGACAAACCTGTCAAGCTGTACGGCACAGAAACGTTGGTATCAAGCGTTCCCGCTAATGCACCAACACCTGTACCTTGAATAAATCCTGCAGGACCGTATTCAACATTGAAACAGTTTGTTCCTGTGTAATCCCAAGTCAAATCAGCAGATGAGCTAGTAATGTTGCTCGCCATTTGATTGTAGTTCATACATGCTGGGATTGCTTCAATTTGTACACTGTCGATATAAACGTAGTCATAAGAAGTCGCTTTAGAATACATACGGAATCCTACACGCTTGTCGCCTGTTTGAACTGCATTAGAATCTAAATAAACTTGAAACTCTTGGTAAGAAGTATTACTGTTCAAGCTGATGCTTTGCACCGTGCGAGCTGTCTCATAATTACCCATCGCATCTGTCATCACAACGTCGAAACCACCTGGGTACGACGTAGAATTCGTACGCGCCCAGAACTTAACCATTAACCCACCTTGATCAATATCTTGGATCATTGGTGCGGAAATAACATTGGTATCACCACCACCCAAGTACATGTAGTTGTACAATGAGTAGCTACCTGAATACGCGTAGTACGCATAACCGTAACCCATAGAGTATGAAGTACCGTAAGTACCGTCGTAAGCCCAACAGCTTGGCAGGTTAGGATTAGAGCTATTACCCGAATATCCTGGAGAACTTTCGAAACCGTCCGCCCATGGCGCCGCTGTCGGTGAACAAGGAACAGTCACAGTGATTGGCCCTACCCACGGAGATAAAGAACCGTTTGTAGACATACAGTTTGACTGGATGTAGAAATCGTAGGTTGTTGCATCATCAAGGGTATTGATTGACCAAGAACTACCCATAACCGTATCCATTGGAGCTCCAGTACCTTGTGTAAATCCTGTTGGACCCCACTCGATAATATAGTCTGAAACAGCAGAGCTGTCTGTCCAAGTAACTGTTACAGAAGAATCAGAAGTT
>Ga0209714_1001256_pt1 | contig 13935 bp, 10 predicted proteins | sample COGITO_mtgs_1104_5_FD_185517 | JGI IMG/M metagenome (GOLD analysis project Ga0209714, IMG submission 185517) | Pelagic marine microbial communities from North Sea - COGITO_mtgs_110414 (SPAdes) (version 2) | ecosystem: Environmental > Aquatic > Marine > Epipelagic ...
TTTTTTTTCTGGGGCTTTATAGGAGCTTCAAATGGAGTTTTTATTCCATTTTGCAAAGAATACTTTATGATAGATCAATTTCAATCTCAGCTTGTTGATTTTGCATTTTATGGAGCATATTATATAGGAGCTCTTGTATTATTTATATTATCTAGTCAAAGGAAAAAGGATATTTTTAATAGTTGGGGATACAAAAAAGGGATTATCTACGGATTATTAATTTCAACGGTTGGCGCTTTAGTAATGTATCCTGCCATAAATGGAGCTGAACCTGGGCAAACTGAAGTGTTTTATTGGGTTCTACTAGCACTATTTATTGTGGGGTTAGGTTTTTCGCTACAACAAACTGGAGCAAATCCATTTGCAGTTTCTCTTGGTGATCCTAAATCGGGATCCTCAAGGTTAAATCTTGCAGGAGGTGTTAATTCTTTCGGTACAACTATTGGACCTTTAGCAGTTGCATTTATAATTTTTGGAACCTTATCTGGTGAAGGAACTGCTGAGTTTTCAAAAATGCAAGGTTTATATCTTGGAGTAGCTGCACTATTTATTTTATGTGCTGCAGTTTTCTACTTTTCAAAAAGTTTACCAGATGGCATAACAATAGAGCCATTTGAATCTGCTAATAAAGCAATGAATTTATTAATTATTTTAACAGTTATAATATTCTTATGTTTTGGATGGGTATTTTATACTTACGCTGAATCATACAATTATACAGGATCTGTTGAAGATTTAGAATACAAAAGGTTAGCCGCGATAATTGCATCTCTAATTGGCGTTGTTGGGTGTATATATTATGCATATGTTAAATCTTCCTCAAATTCAAAGGGATGGGGGGCATTACAATACCCACAACTTGCCCTCGGAATGTTGGCTATATTTACTTATGTTGGGGTTGAGGTCACAATTCAGAGTAATTTAGGTGAAGTTTTAAAGTTAGTTACCGATAAAGTAAACAACTTGAACGGACTAGGTTTGCCCGCACTTGGTGATACAGAAATTGCTAAATATATCTCATTATACTGGGGAGGTTTAATGATTGGTAGATGGACTGGAGCAATCAGTGTTTTTAACCCAACAGAGGGGTTAAAGAAAGCTCTTTTAATAATAGTTCCATATGTAGCTTTTGGAGTAATCATTTTAGTTAATTACGGTAGTTACACATGGAATGAAATTTTTATATTTTCAGTTATTGTAGCTATACAAATTGTTGGCTTTTTTATTGCTAAAGACAAAGCAATAGCAACACTAAAAGTATTTAGCATGATTGGATTAGCAGCAATGTTAATAGGGTTATTTTCAACAGGAACAGTAGCATTATTTGCTTTTATTAGTGGTGGTCTTTTCTGCTCTATAATGTGGCCTTGTATTTTTTCACTAAGTATAACAGGTTTAGGTAAATATACCTCACAAGGATCTTCATTTTTAGTAATGATGATTTTAGGTGGCGCTATTATCCCTCCTATTCAAGGAAAAATTGCAGATATTTTCACTATTCAGTCATCTTATTGGGTAGCTGTATTATGTTTTGCTTATCTAATTCTTTACGCATTTTTAACTAAAAAAATATTAGGAGACCAAATTGAAAATTAATTAATGAAAAGAAGGGGATTTATTAAGAAAAGCTCTTTACTAGGTGTAAGCGTTGGCATCCCTAGTTCATTTGCTTTGGAAATAAATGAACCAAAAGTGAAACTCAAAAAATTTCCATTAGTTATAGCAACTTGGGATGTAAAAAATGCAACAAAAAAAGCATGGGATTTATTAGAAAGTGGATCTAGTTCTTTGGATGCAGTAGAGCAAGGATGCATGATCGAAGAAGCTGATGTCAATAATCAATCTGTTGGAAAAGGTGGATTGCCAGATAGAGATGGAAACGTAACATTAGATGCATGCATAATGAATTCTAATGGAGATTGCGGATCCGTAGTATATTTAAAAAATATAACTCACGCTATTTCAGTAGCAAGAAAAATAATGGAAGAAACACCTCATGTCATTTTAGCAGGGGTTGGTGCTGAAAAATTTGCATACTCTTTGGGTTATAAAAAAGAAAAACTATTAACTGATAAATCTAGATTAGATTGGTTAGATTGGAAAAAGAAATCTGAATATAAACCAATAATAAATATTGAAAATCACGATACTATAGGAATGCTGGCTATTGATAATAATGGTGATATTTCTGGTGGTTGTACAACAAGTGGCTTAGCTTACAAAATGTCTGGTAGAGTTGGAGATTCTCCAATAATTGGATCTGGACTATTTATTGACAATGAAGTTGGGGGAGCTGTTGCAACAGGTTTAGGAGAAGAAGTTGTTAAAACGGTTGGCAGTTTTTTAATTGTTGAGTTAATGAGAAATGGTTATAGCCCTCAAAAGGCATGTGAAGAAGCTATAAGAAGAATCGTTTCGAAAAAGAATAGTAATTATAAAGATTTTCAAGTAGGTTATATTGCCATTAATAAAAGTGGGGAGACCGGCAGTTATTCAATTCATGACGGGTTTAGTATGACTAAGTTCGAAAACAATCTTAACAAAACATTTAAGTCCAATTATTACAGTGGCTGATTTTTTATAATCGTTATAATTTAATGAATAGAAAAAGATTATTTTTAATAGATGCTTATGCTCTAATATTTAGAGGTTATTATGCTTTTATAAAAAATCCTAGAATTAATTCAAAAGGGCTTGACACCTCTGCAATTTTAGGATTTACAAATTCCCTATTTGATGTAATTAAAAGAGAAAATCCAGATTATTTAGCAGTTTGTTTTGATAAAGGTGGTAGTCAAGACAGAGTTGAAATATTTTCCGAGTATAAAGCAAATAGAGATGAAACTCCAGAGGCGATTAAAATTGCAGTACCTTTTATTGAGCAAATATTAAAAGCATTAAACATTCCTGTTATTGTAAAAAAAGGATACGAAGCAGATGATATAATTGGAACTTTATCCAAAAAAGCTGAACAAGAAGGCTACCAGACATTTATGGTTACCCCTGACAAAGATTTTGCACAACTAGTTACTGAAAATATTTTTATGTACAAGCCGATGTTTGGCGGTGGTTATGAAGTTTGGGGTGTAGAGGAAGTGAGAAACAAGTTTGAGGTTTCTGATCCAATTCAAGTAATCGATTTTTTAGGGATGAAAGGAGATTCAGCTGATAATATTCCTGGGTTGCCTGGTGTTGGTGATAAAACTGCTAAGAAATTTATAGCCGAATATGGAAGTATGGAAGAATTATTAGCTAACACTGATAATTTAAAAGGAAAATTAAAAGAGAAAATTGAAACAAATAAAGAATTAGGTTTACTATCCAAAAAACTTGCAACAATAATTCTTGATGTTCCCGTAGATTTTAGCCCCAATGAATTTAAATTCAAAGTAACAGATTTATTTGAAGTTAAAGATGTTTTTAGAGAATTAGAATTTAGAAGACTTATAGAAAGTGTAGATAGAATTTTTAAGATTAATAATGATGATGAAGCTCTTGAAATAAAATCAGAATCAACAATACAAACACCTGTAAAAAATGCCGGTTCGGGTCAATTTTCTTTATTTGATGAAACCAATACATTTGAAAAACCAAAAATATTTAAAAGAAATAACCTATCTAATTCATCGAACTATTACCAAACAATTGATTCAAGCTTTGGTCTTAAACTGTTGTTAAAAAAACTTAATCTTAATTCTTCCGTTAGTTATAAACTTTTATCAAATAAAGTAAATTATTTATCTGATAAAATATTAGGAGTTTCTATATGTTGGGAGAAAGGAAAAGCATACTATTTATCCTTTTCAAATGATTTTGAAATTACGGAACTCATTTCATTTTTTGAAAATGAAAGTATTGAAAAAATAAGTGATAATATAAAAAATGATATTAAACTTCTTAATCAACATAACATTAAGATTAAAGGAAAAATATTTGATACTAAATTAGCTCATTACATAATCAACCCTGATACTAACCACTCAATTAACCAACTCTCTGAAACATATTTAAATTACTCATTAATTGATTTACAGTTGTTAACGGGAAAAGGGAAAAATCAAAAATTAATTTCTGATTTGGCAGTGGATCAAATTAAGAATTTTATTTGCGAACAAGCGGATGTAAACCTTCAATTAAAAAGTCTTTTTAAAATTGAATTAAACAACACTAAGCTATTTAATTTATTTGATGAAATTGAAATTCCACTTTTAAAAGTTTTAGCTGATATGGAGATTCAAGGAATAAATTTAGATATAAAGTTCCTAGAGTTATTAAAAACGGATTTAATTAACGATATTTCAAGTTTAGAGGAATTAATTTATACTGAGGCTGGTGAGAATTTCAATATCTCTTCCCCTAAACAATTAGGAGAAGTTTTATTTGAAAAAATGCAGTTAGTTAAAAATCCAAAAAAAACTAAAACTGGTCAATTTTCAACTTCAGAAGATATTCTAAAAGACCTTTCCTCTGAGCACGATTTTGTCAAAAATATACTTCAATACAGAAGCTTATCAAAACTGATGAGTACTTATGTTGATTCTTTACCAAACCAAGTCTTAAGTTCCACAAATAGAGTTCACACTGAATATCTGCAAACGGTAGCTTCAACTGGCAGGCTGAGTAGCATAAATCCTAACCTTCAAAATATTCCTATAAGAACTAAAAGGGGCAGAGAAGTTAGAAAGGCTTTTATTCCCAAAGATGAAAATTATTTTTTACTGGCCGCTGATTATTCACAAATAGAATTACGAATAATTGCATCTATGAGTGGAGAAAAGAATATGATTAAAGCATTTAATAATAACGAAGATATTCATAGTTCTACGGCATCTATAGTATTTGATATTCCGGTAAATGAGGTGACTAAAACACAAAGATCAAATGCTAAAACAGTTAATTTTGGTATAATATATGGTGTTTCTGCATTTGGGTTAAGTAATCAAACGGATTTATCCAGATCTGAATCAAAAGAGCTTATCGAAACATATTACCATAAATATCCAAATTTAAAAAAATTCATTAGTGATCAAATTGCTTACGCACGAAATAACGGATATGTCAAAACATTAATTGGCAGAAAAAGATATCTTAAAGATATAAATTCAAGTAATGGATTAGTTAGAAGTGGAGCAGAAAGAAACGCAGTAAATGCCCCCATACAAGGTACTGCCGCAGATATTATCAAAATAGCAATGATTAATATTCATAATAGATTATCAAAAGAAAACTTGTCAAGTAAAATGTTATTACAAGTTCATGATGAATTAGTATTTGATGTTTATAAACCAGAAATACGTGAAACTATTTTAGTTATTAAAGAGGAAATGGAAAATGCTTTTAAATTAAATATCCCATTAACAGTAGATATAGATTATGGTCTCAACTGGTTGGAAGCACATTAAATTATTTATATATAAATCTTTAAACAATATCTCAAAAAAATAATTTTATAGTTCTATTTGCTATTCAAATATATAATTGTAGATTTGCACACTCTTTTCGAGAGAAATTAATTATTAATGAAAATATTATAAATTGGATAATTTAAGTTATAAAACTATTTCAGCAAACAAAGCTACTGTGAATAAACAGTGGGTTATTGTTGATGCAGATGGTCAAAATTTAGGAAGATTAGCTTCGAGAGTTGCTATATTATTAAGAGGAAAGCACAAAACAAATTTTACTCCTCACGTAGATTGTGGAGATAATGTTATTGTAATAAATGCCTCTAAAGTTAAGTTAAGCGGAAACAAATGGGAAGAAAAGATGTATGTAAGACATACTGGTTACCCTGGTGGTCAAAGATTTAAATCTGCTACTCAACTTTATGATCAAAATCCATCTATAATTATTGAAAAATCAGTAAAAGGCATGCTGCCAAAAAATAAACTTGGAGCAGAATTATTTAGAAACTTATATGTGAGTTCTGATTCGAATCATAATCATGAAGCACAAAAACCAACTATTATTAACTTAAACAAAGTGAATTAATGGAAGAAACAATTCATAAAATTGGACGTAGAAAAACAGCTGTAGCTAGAGTTTACCTTAAAAAAGGTAAAGGTAAGATTACTGTAAACAAAAAAGATTCTTCAGTTTATTTCCCTACACCAACGCTACAATTTAAAATAAACCAACCTCTTGTTATGACTGGTAATGAGAAAAAGTTTGATATAAATATTAATGTCTACGGAGGTGGGGCTACTGGTCAAGCTGAAGCAGTAAGATTAGCTTTATCCAGAGCTATGTGTGAATTAAATGAAGAAAATAGAGGAGTTCTTAAACCTGAAGGATTGTTAACAAGAGATCCAAGAATGGTTGAAAGGAAAAAATTCGGTCAGAAAAAGGCTAGAAAAAAGTTCCAATTCTCGAAAAGATAAAAAATTAATAACCAGTTTTTGTTATCTATGAATTTTATTCAAGATTTAGTTTAGCATCTAAATGATCAAGTAAAAAAACTTGGCATTGCTATTCAACAGAAAGTAAACTATCACAAAATGGGAAAATTAGAAGTAAAAGAATTATTAGAAGCAGGTGTTCACTTCGGGCATCTAACAAGAAAATGGAATCCAAACATGGCTCCTTTCATCTACATGGAAAGAAATGGGATTCATATCATTAATCTTTATAAAACAGTTGCAAAAATAGATGAAGCATCTGAAGCGTTGAAAAAAATTGCAGCGTCAGGAAGAAAAATATTATTTGTAGCAACAAAAAAACAAGCAAAGGAAATTGTAGCAGAATCTGCTTCAAAAGTAAATATGCCTTACATTACTGAAAGATGGCCAGGAGGAATGTTGACAAATTTTGTAACTATTAGAAAAGCAGTTAAAAAAATGGCTGCAATTGATAGGATGAAAAAAGATGGTACATTTAACACTCTTTCCAAAAAAGAGAGACTTCAGGTTGGTAGACTTAGAGAAAAATTAGAAAAGAATTTAGGTTCTATTTCAGATATGACAAGATTACCTGGAGCATTGTTCGTTGTTGATATAATAAGAGAACACATTGCAATTAAGGAAGCTCAAAAATTAAATATCCCAATATTTGCAATGGTTGATACTAACTCTGATCCTAGAGAAGTGGAGTATGTTATTCCTTCTAATGATGATGCATCAAAATCAATTACTAAGATTTTAGAGAACATTACCCCAGCTATTCAAGAAGGGTTAGCAGAAAGAAATTCTGAAAAAGAAAACAATAAAGAAGATTCTAAAGCTTCAACTCCTGAAGTAAAAGTTGAAGAAGTTAAAGTTGAAGAAGTTAAAGTTGAAGAGACTAAAGCTGAAGAGACTAAAGCTGAAGAGACTAAAACTGAAGAGACTAAAGCTGAAGACAAATAATTTACAATACAACAATCTTATAATATTTTCAAATCATGGCAAAAATAACAGCTGCAGAAGTAAACAACTTAAGAAAAACTACAGGTGCTGGAATGATGGACTGTAAAAAAGCATTAGTTGAGGCTGATGGTAATTCTGAAAAAGCAATTGAAATTCTTAGAAAAAAAGGTCAAAAAGTTGCTGCTAAAAGAGCTGATAGAGAATCTTCAGAGGGTGCTGCCATTACAAAAACCAACGACGATAATACAACTGGTGTTGCTATTGTACTTGGTTGTGAAACAGATTTTGTTGGTAAAAATGAAGACTTTGTTGACTTAGCAAATAAAATAGCAGAGATTGCACTTAATTGTAACTCTAAAGAAGAATTGTTAAACTCTAAGATTGGTGAACTAACAGTTAGTGAGAAATTAATTGAACAAACTGGTGTTATTGGTGAAAAGTTAGAAGTAAATGCCTTTGAAAAGGTAAATGCCCCTTTTGTAGGGTCTTATATCCATGCTGGAAATAAAATTGCTTCAATAGTTGGTTTATCTGCTAATATTCAAGGTTCAGATGTAGCTGCTAAAGATGTTTCTATGCAAGTTGCTGCTATGAACCCAATTGCTTTAGATGAAAATGGAGTTGATTCAGTTGTAATAGAAAAAGAAATTGAAATTGCTAAAGATCAATTAAGATCTGAAGGAAAGCCGGAATCAATGTTAGACAATATTGCAAAAGGCAAGTTGAAAAGATTTTTTAAAGACAACACTCTTGTAAATCAAGACTTTATCAAAGACAGTAAACAAAGTGTAAAAAATTATGTTAGTTCTTATCAACAAGACCTTTGTGTTGTAGATTTCAAAAGAGTAGCTCTAGGTTAATAGTTACATTTTTATTTTTTTTTATTTAATTAAAAAATCTACATTATCTTTGCTTAACTTCAAAATTAAGCATGAAATACAAAAGAATATTACTTAAACTTTCTGGTGAAGCCTTAATGGGCAAGAAAAACTTTGGTATTGATCCAGAAAGATTACAAGATTACGCTACAGACATTAAACAAATAGTTGATTTAGGAGTACAGGTTGCCATTGTTATTGGTGGTGGAAATATTTTCAGAGGATTTTCTAACAATGATGACCATAAAATCGATAGAGTCCAAGGAGATCATATGGGCATGCTAGCAACTGTGATAAACGGCCTTGCATTACAGAGTACTTTAGAAAATTCTGGAGCCCCAACAAGACTTCAAACTGCTATAGAAATTAATGAAGTAGCTGAACCTTTTATTAGAAGAAAAGCTATAAGACATTTAGAAAAAGGAAGAGTTGTTATTTTTGGCGGTGGAACTGGTAATCCATATTTCACAACTGATTCTGCGGCAGTATTAAGAGCAATTGAAATAGAGTCAGATGTAATTTTAAAGGGCACTAGAGTTGATGGAATATACGATGAAGATCCTGAAAAAAATATTAATGCAATAAAGTTTGATAATATTTCATTTGAAGATGTTTTGACAAAGGGGTTAAAGGTAATGGATACTACAGCATTCACTCTTAGTCAAGAAAACAAATTACCAATAATTGTATTTGATATGAATAAAAGAGGAAATTTGTTAAGATTAATATCAGGGGAAAAAATTGGAACAACGGTTAACCTATAAATAATTTTAGTTAAAATTAAATACGATGGAAGAAGAATTAAAATTTATTTTTGAATCTGCAGAAGAATCAATGTCTAATGCAGTAAAACATTTAGAAAAAAAACTATTAAACATCAGAGCAGGTAAAGCTAATACTTCAATGCTTGGAAGTATTGTTGTTGAATATTATGGTACATTAACTCCGTTAACTCAAGTTGCTAGTGTAAATACACCTGATGGAAGAACTATAGTTGTACAACCTTGGGAAAAAAATTTATTAGCTGAAATTGAAAAAGCAATAATGAATGCTAATCTAGGATTTAATCCAATGAATAATGGGGAAAGCATAATTATAAATGTTCCAGCACTTACTGAGGAAAGAAGAATTGATTTAGCTAAACAAGCTAAAAGTGAAGCAGAAGAAGCAAAAATTGTTGTTAGAAATTCTAGAAAGGATGCTAATAATGAAATAAAAAAATCTGATTCATTTTCTGATGATTTAAAAGAAAACGCTGAAAAAGATATTCAAGATTTGACAAATAAAAATATTGATAATATTAATTCAATATTTGAAGTAAAACAGAAAGAAATTATGACTTTATAATTTATTATTCCTAAATAATATTACAGTAATTAATATCTTTACTAAATACACATAATTAAATAATATGGCTAGAGTATTTTTAGTTGGATTTTGGGATTCAGTTTCAAATTTAATTCTTAGAAATAGAATCTTAATAATCGCTTTATTGACCTTGGCTACAACTTTTTTTATTAGCCAATGGCAGTATATAAAATTTTCAAATACTGAAGCTAATTTATTGCCAGATAACCATGAGGTTAATCTAGAGTACTTGGATTTTACTGACAAATTTGGAGAAGAAGGTAATTTGATTGTAATTGGAATTAAAGATTCACTACTCTTCACAACAGAAAATCTTAATGCATGGAATAATTTATCAAAAGTTTTAAAAGACACTAACTTTGTTGAGTCTGTAATAGCTATTGGTGACTTACAAAAACTTAAAAAAGATAAAAAGAAACAACAGTTTTATCTTGAGCCTTTTATAAGAGATACAATCTCATCTGACATTGAACTAATTTCAATAAAAAAAGAGCTATTTGAAAAATATCCATTTTACGATGAATTTTTATTTAATACTAAAACAAAATCTGTAAGAACTGCTATTCACTTAAAGAAGTCAATAGTAAATGAAGCTGGAAGAGAAACATATATTAATAATTTTTTAATTCCTAAAGTTGAATCGTTTGAAGCAAAATATAATTTAGATATTAAAATTTCTGGCATGCCTTATGTTAGAACAAAAAATGCTGAAAACATAAAAAGTGAAATATCTACTTTTGTGATTTTAGCTCTAATAATTACTTCTATAATATTTTTCTTGTTTTTTAGATCTTACCGCGCAACGTTTATTTCTTTATTTGTTGTTATGATTGGAGTGGTTTGGACTGTAGGAATTTTAGGACTTTTTATAATAAACACTCCACCAGGTGACTTTGAAATATCAGTTCTTACTGGCCTTATACCACCACTTATAATTGTAATTGGAATTCCAAATTGTATTTTTCTTATAAACAAATATCAACATGAAGTAAATAAGCATGGGAATAAAGCAAAATCTCTACAAAAAGTAATTACTAAAATAGGTAATGCTACTTTAATGACAAATGTCACTACTGCATCTGGTTTTGCCACTTTTATTATTACAAATAGTAAGCTCTTAAAAGAATTTGGTATTGTTGCTTCTCTTAGTATTATGGCAATATTCATATTATGTATTTTAATAATCCCTATAATCTATAGTTTTTTACCTATCCCTGAAGAAAAGCACTTAGAACACTTAAATAGAACTTGGATAAATTCCTTAGGAGATTGGATTGAAAAAACTGTAAAGAAAAGTAAAATCAATATTTACATAATTTCTGTTCTACTTCTTGTAACAAGTATTATTGGTATATATCAAATTCGAATTTCAGGTAGTATTATTGACGACATGCCACAAAAAGCAGATTGGTTCGATGATATAATGTTTTATGAAAAAGAATTTAATGGGATAATGCCACTAGAAATTTTAATAAATACCAAGCGTAAAAAAGGGGTTACAAAACTTTCTACCATAAAAAAAATGAGTAAAATAGAAGATGTAATTCTCGAAATTCCAGAATTATCTAAACCTATTTCAATGGTAAGCTTAGTGAAATACTCTAAACAAGCGTACTATAATGGTAATCCTAAATATTATCAAGTTCCCACTTCACAAGAAAATAGTTTCATATTATCCTATGCTAAAAATTCAACTTCTGACTCTGATGTTGATCTAATTAAAAACTATGTTGATTCTACAGGTCAGTACACAAGGATCACAGCTTTTATGAAAGATATGGAAATTGAAAAGATGGAAGAAATTGAAAAAAAATTAAATTATGAGATTTCTAAAATTATGCCATCTGATAATTTTGAAGTTTCAATAACAGGAAAGGCATATTTATTTCAGAAGGGAACTAAGTATTTGGTCAAAAATTTAATTCTATCTCTTTCTTTAGCAATATTCTTAATAGCATTATTAATGGCCTATATGTTTAGATCTTTAAAAATGATATTTATTTCTTTGATTCCTAACCTATTACCACTGATAGTTACTGCTGGCTTAATGGGTTATTTAGGTGTTGCTATAAAACCATCTACAATACTGATATTTAGTATTGCTTTTGGAATTGCAGTTGATGATACAATTCATTTTTTAGCTAAATATAGACAGGAGTTAATTACTAATAATTGGGAAGTAAAAAAATCTGTATACAATGCTCTTCGTGAAACTGGGGTTAGCATGTTTTATACCTCAATTGTATTGTTTTTTGGATTCTCAGTATTTACAGTGTCAAATTTTGGAGGGACGGTAGCTCTGGGCGCATTAGTTTCTGCAACATTACTTTTTGCATTGTTATCCAACCTTTTACTCTTGCCTTCAATGTTATTATCCCTGGAAGACTCTATAGCAAATGAAAAAGTTTTAAAAGAACCTTTGATAAAAATTATCGAAGATGAAGATGTGGTTAATTAAGTATAATTTATTTTAATACTTATCTTTGAAAATATAATTTATAGTTAAATGAAAAACTGTTCAATAAAAGATCTTTTGCTAAGTACCAAAACTGTATCTAAAGTAACCATAAATGGTTGGGTTAGAACTTTTAGGGCTAATCGCTTTATCGCATTAAATGATGGATCGTCTATATCTAGTGTGCAATGTGTTGTAGATTTTGAAAATTTTGACGAAAGTATTTTAAAAAAAATAAATACTGGTACAAGTTTAGAGATTACAGGTGATTTAGTAGAAAGTCAAGGAAGTGGTCAAAAATTTGAGATTATTGTATCTAACTTAAAGGTTTTAGGTGAATGTGACTCAGAAGAATTTCCTATACAGCCAAAAAAACATTCTTTTGAATTTCTACGTGAAAATGCGCATTTAAGAACCAGAACAAATACTTTTAGTGCGATAATGAGGCTTCGATCAAATTTATCATTTGCTGTTCATAATTATTTCAACTCAAATGGTTTTTACTATGTTCACACCCCTATTATTACATCCAGTGATGCAGAGGGAGCAGGAGAGCAGTTTAGAGTAACAACTCTAGATCCAAAAAGTCCGCCACTGAACGAAAATAGCGAAGTTGATTTCACTAAAGATTTTTTTGGTAAAGAAACAAGTCTAACGGTTTCTGGACAATTAGAAGCAGAAACCTATGCTATGTCACTGGGTAAGGTATATACTTTTGGGCCAACATTTAGAGCAGAAAATTCAAATACATCAAGACATTTGTCTGAATTTTGGATGATTGAACCAGAAGTTGCCTTTATGGATTTAAATGGAAATATGGATTTAGCTGAAAGTTTTTTAAAATATCTGCTTCAATACATTCTCAAAAACAATATTGAGGACCTTAAATTTTTAGAACAAAGACTAATTAATGAAGATAAAACAAAGCCACAAAATCTTAGAAATGAAATGACACTAATTGATAAAATCAACTTTGTTGTAAGCAATGATTTTATGAGAGTAAGTTATACCGAAGCTTTTGAAATACTAAAAAATTGTAAGCCCAACAAGAAGAAAAAATTTAAATATATAATAGAAAACTGGGGTGCAGATCTACAAAGTGAACATGAAAGATATTTAGTTGAAAAACATTTTAAATGTCCAGTCATAATTTATGACTATCCTGCAAAAATTAAGGCTTTTTACATGAAATTAAATGAAGACAATAAAACTGTTAAAGCGATGGACATTCTATTTCCGGGAATTGGAGAAATTGTTGGAGGTTCTCAACGTGAAGAAAGATTAGATATTTTAAATAAAAAAATGAATGATATCGGTGTAAATCCAGAAGATTTATGGTGGTACACAGATTTGAGAAAGTTCGGAACAGCTCAACATTCAGGATTTGGACTCGGATTTGAAAGATTAATTATGTTCGCGACTGGAATGTCTAATATTAGAGATGTAATTCCTTTTCCAAGGACTCCACAAAATGCAGAGTTTTAAAAACTTAACAAATGCTTAAGCAATCCTTAAAATTAAAGTTATTACAAAAGCTCTCTCCTCAACAAATACAATTGATGAAGTTAATTCAATTACCTGTTTTAGATTTTGAACAAAAACTAAAACAAGAAATTGAAGAAAACCCTGCACTTGAAATAACAGAACTTGCAAATAAGGATGAATTTAAAGATGATGATAATATCGATGTAGATGATTATATCAATGATGATGAAATTCCTGATTACAAACTCAATTCTTATAATTCTTCTAATAAAGAAGAAAATTCTATTCCCTATGCGTCAGGAATATCATTTACTCAACTAATTTTAAATCAATTACACACAGAAAGATTAAATGATTTAGAAATGAAAATTGCAGAATTTCTAGTTGGATGTATTGACGAAGATGG
>Ga0209714_1001271_pt1 | contig 13813 bp, 8 predicted proteins | sample COGITO_mtgs_1104_5_FD_185517 | JGI IMG/M metagenome (GOLD analysis project Ga0209714, IMG submission 185517) | Pelagic marine microbial communities from North Sea - COGITO_mtgs_110414 (SPAdes) (version 2) | ecosystem: Environmental > Aquatic > Marine > Epipelagic ...
GGGAGGGGGATCCCCCAAAAAAGCCGACAGCGTATTCATTTTTATTTCTTGCGAATAAACGTTCTGTCTTGGTCGGGTACAATTTTTTTGCGCGGCTCCTGGAGAAAATCTGAAACGAAATTGAATACAGAACACCCCCAATACCAAAAGAAATTACCCCTCTCCGCCCCTTCGTCCCACCCCCTTTACTCAAATATGCAAGCATATAAGCCATCGATTGTCGCGCGATCAGAGCCTATGGCCACTTTGACGACCACTGCTGCGCAGGTAATGACAACAACTATCAACTTGTCAATTGCCCAGATCTGCCATGACCGTCTTTACCCGCCGCAGTGGTTTGATTTGTTGCGACTGAAGGACGGGTGCGATGTTGTACAATTTTCTAGGAATTTGGAAGATTTGGAATTGTGCGAGGACCAGGAAGGAAGAAAAAAAGATGACCTGTCTAAAAAGGGAGTAACATCCTCCTCCTCGTCATCCAAAAAGGAAGTTGCATCGTCTTCATCCTCTATCATTAGACAGGAAATATCCCTCCTAACTCGCTGGGTCGACGTGAGCGTTTTAGATGCTGTCTCTTCTGGCTGTCTTACGACTCTATACTTTTCGATTTTAGAGTGTGATGCTGACAGCTGTGGGATTGAGGATGATCGACTGCTGGAATGCTGGGGATTTTCTCTCGATTCTGGGAACAGAAACAGGGGCAAAACGCTCCTCCGTGCGTCTATCTCCTCTCTTTTTCCTCAGCTCAAGGCTCAGATAGCCGCTACTCCTCCCATATTGAATCCTCGGCAATGCTACGTTCACATTCGCCTTGTTTACAAAGACGACATTGTTTCTGGGTTTCAGGGTCCTGAGGGTTTGGGCCTTGGAGGCTGCGATGGGCGCGTTGGCCGATTTTTGCTTGCTTCTGGTGGTAGCAGTTTGTCTTCTCGGGGCCCCTGTTCTTCTGCCGTAAACCCAATCCTTGTTGAGGGGAAGGGGATGAAACTTTCCGTTTCGAGTTTGGGTGGAGAAGGTGATTTTTTTGCCGAGGGTGATCGCGCCTTTTATGAGGCGTCGCCAGGTGCGGCCAGGACTCTCTGCTTCGTGGTCAAGAAGATCGGACAAAAATACGAAATTTCCTTTACCTCGCCCCTCAGACAGTCGTCGACCAACTTCTCAGATTATTCCTCCAAGAAGGTCGCAAAGCAGCTCTTTTCTTCCGGGACGCCTGTCGCTCGCTCAAAACTTATCTCAATCGATGAAATTTTTCAGGAGATCAAAGAGAATTTCATTTTGAGCGAGAATCCGTCCGAAAGTGCTGCTATTGTGAGCGAAGTGGCTCAGGCGGTGAAAGTTAGCGAGGAAGTAGTGAAGAGCGCCCGAAAGCGAATGCGGGACGATGAAGACGAAGATGGACTTGAATTTGCCTGCGGGGAATGGGAGGAAGATGAGAAGTCCTCTCACCTTCCCCAGCAAAAACGTCTGCGGTCTCTGTCGACAAAGCTGTCCACAACTCCGAAGGCATCCACGACACCGATTACATCGCCCCCAAAGCAGCTCCTGTACAGCCGCAATGTGTTCCCACTGCGGACTTCGAACAAGAGTCACTTTCTCGCTGATTTCGGTTGATAGTTTACCGCCGCCGCATAAGAAAAAGCGAACTTTTCGTTTTCTGCACTCGAATTGACATAATCAAACATAACCATGCAACAAAATATTATTTACATTCATCATTTACAAACAAAAAAATCAGGCATTGTTGTTAGCATTGGCCCTAGCTTTCTTGGAATCTCCTGTCACATTCTCTCCACTGTCGGTGCTCTTCCGCTTCCCTTTTGCGCGTTCCATAGGTCCCCAGTTCTTTTCGGGATTGGGGGGATAACGACTGGCCTTAACGCGCCTTCTCAAGACAGAATCTTTGGGAACAGTAAAATCAGCCAAAATCTTGGGTTCCTTGCTCAGTATCGATTGACCCGCCGTCAGATGCGGAGGGTTTGTGGCATCCTCGCCGACCGTATTCTCAATACCCTCCTTCGCCTCTTCGCCCGCACTCTTTTTATTCTCCTCCTTTCTCAATTTCAGTCGCTCCTTCTTGTTCATCTTTCGCTTGTCGGCAACAGGGTGCAGCTTCTCATGGCAACGCAAAATATCCCAAATCACACTGTTTGGTGCATCAGTCTTTATTGCCATTGGTTCCTTGTGTTGAGAGCTCACTCGATATCCTGCATTCATTATTGCCGACTTGAATTCGTTCAGTTTTGGCACTGTGACGCGCAAAGTGCTAGCGAGTTCGTCGAGTTTGTAGTAGAGGGGGCAGTCACTGAGTTCCTCAGAGACGCTCGTGAGCAGTCCGTGAAGCCTTTTCCCGGACGAGTTTCGGGTTAGCATTAGAATTGTGATAAAAATTAAGATAGCAGAGAAAAACGACCATTCTCGATCGTCGCTGCCTAGCTGCTTACCTTTTCTGGGTGCCAAGAGGATATCTCTTTTCTTCCCGATTCACTCTCTTCAGAGCCGCATCGACGGTGTCAAAGTCGTGAATCGGAGCGATCCATATCGGTCCGTTGATCTTGAATGGCTTTCCTGTCTCTTCGCATGCGCCAAGGGTAACCGTGGACGGAACGTACGATTTCCCGCTATTACTCATATCGGCAGAGGGCAAAATGTGAAAACTTGGACAGCCTGTGGACTGCAAAACATTTCCAGTTTTCAGACACGCCTTCTTCGCCTCGGCCCTGCTGTCAAAGACGCGGACGAAAATTCGGCAGTAAAAATCGATGCCAAAGCTCGCGAGAGGCACGATGGTTCGTCCATATCGGTTTGCCGATGTTTCCAGCGTGTGGAGCAAAATTCGTAAAGCAAACTCGTGCAGATAGGAAGCGTGAGGTTGGGGAAAGGATCGATACTTGGCAAAGCAGGCTTCGGGAGACTGGCCTCCTGAAAGGACAGACATGTCTGTGCTGGTAACGTTTAAAAAGCCTCCGTCCTTGACTGCCTGAACTGCCGAATCCACAAAAGGCACAACAGAGCCATAAGGATCAAGATCAATCACATCGAACTGTTTGTCTCGCTTACCCCGCAATGAGTACATGTAGTCTATTGCGTCTCCCTCTTGCACCCTGACAACGTTGGGGTCTACATTGTTGAACTTGACATTCTCGTGGGCCTGTTCCACTGCCTCCGGCGACATATCGTTCACAACGACCTCCTTCACACCCTCAATCTCCTTGTAGTAACGGATTGAGCGTAGGCCGCTAGCCGCTAGTGCGTCAAGCACGCGTAATCCATACTTATCCTTGTCTGTCTTCACCAGCTCATCGTAATCCACGTCCTTGAGGTCGTTGGCTATGTATTCAGTGAAATCTATCTTTTGTGGGTTCTCCCCTCTTGCCACCGCCTCGGCCCACCCCTTTTTCTTGCTCTCCTTCTCCCTGATCCGCCTTGCGTTCATTGCCGCGAATTCTTGGATCATGGTTGTTGACAGGTCGCGGTTCAAAACCTGCACCTTGTTGTAGAACACCTCATTCTTCTCATTAAAGATCATGTTGGCAGAACCTTCACTGATCAGTCGGTAGCCCTTGGGGACTTCCACCGCGGCGGTCAGAGCAGCATTCTTTTTTGACATAGTCCTTACAGAGCGATGTTGCGCGAATAGGTCGAATCGGCTTTTGCAATACACAACACTTCTGTGGAAAACAACGGGCCTGGTTTGGATAAAAAAAGCCGTCCTCAAATTCAGGGGGTTGGAGGGGTTTAAAACTTCACTCAGTAAACCAGAAGAACAATGATGTTATTTAAGCACAGAACTCGAAGATTTGGAGCTCTAATAAGATTAACGGTCGCGCTTTCTTAGCACATTGAATTTTTCAGTGGCCCCCTGAAGAAATACAACACTGCGCTTGATTGTTGGATCAATCGACAACATTTTAAGCGAAGAGCTGTTCAAGCAACCCATCTGACCTGAAAAACCTAAATATTCACACCTCAAGTCCTGAATCCTCTCCAAAACCTAATCGTTCTCCTGTATTTTTCACCATCATCCAATGGCTCCCCCCTCTCTCCATCTGTCTTCCCTGCTGTCTACGTCCCTTCAGCCGCTACAGTCTCGGAAGAAGGTTCGGAAGGAAATCAGCACCGCGTTGTCGACCGTGGAATCCGCTTTAATGTCTGTAAGATTTGATGAAGACATCTCCATTAATTCTCTGCACCTTCTGGGCTCCCTACCCACCGCGACCCTTCTCCCTTACACTGCCACGGGTACTGTCCCTACCGTCGATATCGGTGTGTGCGTGACGAACCTCATATCGAGTGAAAAGACTTGGAAGGGTGGCCGGGTTTTCCACCGCTTTGAGAGTCTCGTTGTGAAACCAGTTGCTCGCAAACTGCAGAGCCAATTTTCGGACACCACCATCACCCCTCTTAAGGGAACTGACGATTCCGTTCTCACTATCAATCTAACGACGACGACGACGACGACGACGACGACGGCAGCAACTATTGAAGCGGATGCGGCTAATAATTCGCCGCAAGAAAAGAAGAAGAAACGACCTCACTTTCATGTCCGTCTGCTTTTCTTCTTTAGCGATGATGAATCAATAGAAAACTACCGTCTTTTCCCCACGATGAAGAACTGCTCGACTGGCAGTAACACCTCTCCGTCCCCTAACTACAACCAAAATCTGACCCCGCTACTGCCCCCAACGCTCACCCATGGACTCACTCACCAACTTCTCCAGCAAGATTGGTCCTCATCTTCCATCCCCCCCCCATTTCAGATTTCAACCCCGCCGATACAGCGACGATTACAACCACTCGCGATCTTGTCGCGCTATTCAAAACCTTCTTGGCCGGCTACGGCCTCTACAGCAGCGCGGCTGGAGGTCGCGGCCTTACTGGCTTTGAATTAACTTCCATCGTGAACTATTTCGTTCGGTCAGGTCGCGTCAAGATTCCTGCCAGAAACACAATCATCGACAACGAGGAAGAAGATAATCGCCGTCGGGGGGAGGCGGCGAGCACGTCTTTCGGAAATTTACTGAAGGAAGTGGGGAGCGGGGTGAACTGGCTCGGGGAGAGGAATTTCGATGACGATTTCGATGGCGATGGCGAGACCTCCTCTGATTCTGACAGCAGCGACAGCGAAAATGACGACGAGAACAGCAGCAAAGATACTTTTGATGCGTCCGTCGCTGGAGGCAGCTACAACAAGAAGCGCTCATCTCTAAACGCGAAGAATATTCTCATCATGCCCCTTGGCTTCAACACGCCGCAGAGGATGACTTTGAATGACAACGAATTAGCTGACATGGTGTCAAAGAGCGGAGGAAACGTGGGAAGGATTTTGAAGAAGTGGAGGCGGTCTGCCTTCGGTCCCGTAATTTTGAGCGCGGATTTGAGCCGGAACTTTCTCTTCGGGGTCAGTCGCGAGGAAATTCGCCGAGTCGCGCAAGTGTGTCGTCTGGGCTACCACCTCCTTTACAGTGCCAACGCGAGTGACGGAGATGACGTTGCATCATCTGACAGATTATCGGACAGATTCGAGGAGGTTTTTTTGGGTGGTGGAAAGAGAAATTTAAAATATAGCGGGAGCGGGGGTTTGGCTGGTTCTGACATGCTGTGCAAGATTGTGGTGGATGTGGCTACCTCAACCACATCCTTCGATCGAGATTATTCCGATTTGTTGACCAAGTCACATGTGGTCGAAAATGTGCTGACCAGAGGACTGGGTGACAGAGTGAGGAGCGTGAGAGTCCTTTCCTCGAAGATAAACAATGCTGCTACTGGTGCTAAGAAGCGGAAGAAGTCGATTTCTTCGCCGACGAAGGCTACTATTACCGTAGCCCTGAAAATCAACAGCAACAAGAGCACGAAACTCGTAAATCGCGGCCCGAAGCCGAGTGAAATGAAGAGGGCAGATAGCTTCCGCTCTTTTTGGGGGCCTGATATTGTTCAGACCAGGCGCTTTGCGACGGGCGAAATTGTGCTGGCGGTGGTCTGGGACTCTTCTTCGCAGCCCTCGCCGGCCTCTTCATCTTCGGGAGTAGTCGGTAGTACTACGAGCATCATTGAAAAGATTGCCCGACACCTTGTGGCTCGCCACGTCTCAAACAACGCTGCAATTAGTTTTCCAGGCTCGAATGTGCTCGAGACGCTTGTTGCGCCTTTCGAGTCGTCCACGGCCGACGACCCGCTGACTCTTCACAAAGCGGCAATTTCGGCTTTCGAAAACTTGTCGAAAATCATCAAGTCCCCGCCGTCGTCTTCAGTTAAGTTGCCACTCCCGGTGGTAGGATGTGAAGGCGTGGCAGCTAATTTGCGGTATAGTGCCGTCTTTCCGATTTTGCCAAACACTTTATTAGGCGGCGGTACTCCGAGTCCCAATAGAGTTCTAACTGACGAACCGATGGATGTTAATATAGTGCTGGAGAGCAGCAACAAGTGGCCGAAGGATCTGACTGCCATTGCCGCTGCAGAAACTGCAATGCTAATCAGTTTAGCGACTATACTGAGATCGCAACAGGGAATCACGCAAGTAGCAGTCTGTTCGACCCACATTACGCTGGGATATGCGGGGTTCCCTTTCCGACTCTCGATTCGTCCTGACGCTTCGATAAGGCTGCTCACCCAGCGGCCAAATAAAACCCCACTCGAAAGCGACCTTCTCCAAAGGTTAGATTTTACTGCCAACAGGCAGTTTGCGCACCATAACATGATGCACGGCGTGCTCACTGCACACAACCCCGTCGGGTCGAATTTAGTGAGGTTGGCAACGAGGTGGTGCGATCAGCATATGCTGAGTGGTCTGTTCTCCCCCTCTGTTATTGAGCTGTTGGTCGCGCACACTCTCACGAATCCAGCCTACAATAAGCCCACCAGCCTCCTAAGCTGCTTCCTTTCTTTCCTCTCCTTCGTCGGGGGGTTCGAATTCGCGACAAACCCGTTGATCATAGACCCGACCAACAGTTCCATCTCGTCCTCGGACGTTTCCAAAATCCACCAATTTTACGCCTTAAACAAGTCGTCTACGGGTATGTGGATTGTTTGCTCCTACGATCGCACGAAGGGAGATTCTCGCGAAGGAGGAAACGGCGACGACCGCAACGAAGAGGACAACGAAGACGATGATGACAGCAACGACACCTGGGGGCCTTCGGTCTCCAATAACATTGAGCCGGCAGCAGTTCACCGGCTCCAAAATCTTGCGCGAATTTCTCTAACGATGCTCGTGGAGTGGCTTGAAAATGGGGGCGAGGGAGACAATTGGCTCGCTGTATTCAGGGAAACCAAATCCTCTTTAATGGGGATTTACGATGTTGTATTCAAAGTCAACACCACAATACTTTTGGACGATCAGGATAGCAAAACTGTAGCCTCAGGCAATAAGGCAGAGAAATCGAAAAATGTGGTGTCTAAGGAGGAAAACCCTGCGATGACGTCATACTCGCAGTCATTGAAGAACCGCAACAGAGGACTTTCAGCTTCGCAGAAGAAGGCCAGCGTTTACAAGAACCTTAGCATTAATGATTTGGTGGTCGTTGGGTTCCAGCCGGTGGATGAAGCCGTCCGTAAATTGCGGGGATCGTTCGGTGCGAATGCTATCATTTGCTACAACAGGCTCTCACCAGAGTATATCGGCGTTATATGGAGGGGAAATGGCGAGGAGAAATTCAATGTGGTCACATCTGGGGGCAAGATGCCTGCTGGTGACATTGACATTGTCGTCACCAACTCTGAGGACGTTGTAAACAGAATGTTGCAAGTAGCCGAGGGCATCATTGATAAGATAATGACTGAGTTTTAGCCTAAATATCTTAATCATTTTACGTTATACTTCAATTAATTTTTGGCAATTTTGAGGAGCTCAGAAAATATCCCTTCCTTCCCCGAGGAAAAATCGTCAGAAACAAGGGCCACGAGATAGAATTCGTCTCGGATGGACTCAATTAGTTCGTAGCTTTCGCTGGCATCGTCGTAAGTTTCCATCCACACACTCCATAGCCCAAAAGCCTCCTCGCTCCACACTAGAAATGTGTCTGGATCAAATATTGTCGGCTGGATGATTTCCCTTCTGGGGAAAACACCCCATGTCAAGGCCGTAGTTCCTCCTCCATCCTCGAGATCTTCGCCTGTCTTCCCGTTTAGCACGCGCACCTGTCTTCCACTGTTGTCTACAGAATACAGATTCAGATGCGGCAGTGTCAACACAACGTCGACGAGCTTGTCCAAATTTGCCCGCGACAAGAAGCACTCCACATAGGCCTTCTGGTATACCAAACCCCCCTCCCCGCCCCAGCCAAACGTTGCATCCGTTGAAGGCAGTCCGTTCACAGCCGGCTGACTATTGATCGTCAGAAATCCGCTCCGATTGATGGCCGCTAGCTCGTTCTGAATCGACATGGACTCAGAGGCAAGAGATACCTCGCACCAAGGCAAGGCGGGAACGCTGCCTAAAATATAGCCAGCAAATACGTCGTAAACATCCTTGTTTACGACAGGACAATCCCCCCAAATCACTCTGCGCTCATCGCTAGATCCAAAATTCTTGCGGAACGAATAGTGAGACTGACTGAGCTCCCCAAAGGCGGGAGAGCGAGCATCGCCCCACCTTCCATTGGGATAGTTGTCCCACTCTTCCGTCCTCTTGAGGTAGCTTTCCTTCCGATTCGCCCAATTGATGGGCCTGACGCACTCTTCCAGCTCCCTCTTCTCCCCCCCACCGTCTTTGCTCCACGGCAGCTCCCTGCTCCCCCCCTTCCCCTCCCCAAGCCCCAGACCCTTCATGATGCTCCTCACGCTCCTCTCGAGGTTGAGCGTGTAGAAATGGAGCCCCTCGCACCAGCCCTCGTCGAGCAGGGAGCGGGCCATCTCGATGGCAATTTGTACGCCCTCTACCTTGATTGCCTCGTCGTCGTCTTTCACGGGCATGAGACGATCGTAAATCGAAGTTGGAACGGCAGAGTTGCAGTAACTTACCATGCGGGTGAAGGACGAGTACGACTGAATCGGCATTAGCCCAGGGATTATGGGGCAGGTGATTCCAGCCTCTCGGCACTTGGTGACGTAAGTCTTAAAGCAATCCACGTCGTAAAAGAACTGCGTCAGAATGAAGTCAGCCCCCGCGTCAACCTTTGCCTTGAGGAACATCAAATCTGAATCAACACCTGAGCCATCGGCATGACCCTCAGGAAAGCCACCGACGGCGATACCAAACCAATCTCCAAACTCCTCCTTAATAAAACGCACCAATTCGGCAGCGTAGCGGAACCCGCCGTCCGGGTTGATGGAAAACTCTCCCCCAAATTTCTGGTCCCCTCGCAGGGCAAGAATGTTCTGCACGCCTACGTCCTTGGCAGCTTGTAGAGCCTTCCGAATCTCGTCTCGCGAAAGTCCGTTCAGTGTCAGGTGCATGAGAACGTCCAGGCCCAGTTCATTTACGCAGTAACTCGCTATGGACAGACTTTCTCGCTGAGTAGAACCAGCTGACCCCCAAGTGACATCAACAAACATTGGTCTGGCAGGGGAAGTCATGGACCGAATGCGGGTGTAGAGATTGTCAAGACCAGGGGATGTTTTCGGGGGGAAGTATTCGAACGAAAAGAAGGGGCATTTTGAGGGACACTTCAGAGGTTGCTGCTTCCCATGCTGTTGAGGTTGTCTCTGGACAGGGAGATTGGGCTTATTTTTAGCTGTTGAGTCAAAGAGTTGTAAGTTTCCGGACGACCTGGGGGGGGATGGAGGAAGAGACGGCGGAGTGTTGTGTCCAGAGCGTCCACCGCTTATCTTGTGCCGCTCTATCTTGTCGATTATCTTCATTGTCCACGCTAGTGGTCAAATCACTTCAGGTGATTATAATTAATAACTATTTATTTATTTTTTGTCAATAGGGTGGTTAGGAGTTAGTTTGCGGTAGTCTAGGGCAATTTTTGTCTCTCTATAGGTATGAATGACTCAACAAATAATGGAAGTAATTGTATTTCCAATAAATTCCATATTGCTGCCAATTAAAGGATCACAGCCATCAAAAGCCTGTCTTTGTGGCTCGGAAAATAACCTTCCCTTCATGGTCACCTAAAAAAAATCTTTTGCTTATCTGCAACCTTGAGGTGGTCTATGCGCATCTCCTTAATCTTTGTCGTTCTCCTGTCCCTCCCCCTCATCCCTATTGATTCTTTGTCATTCCAACCACTATTATACTATTCGCAAACAGTATTTACCCCTCCTCCTATTCCTGAAACCTCAAGAAGAAAATCCACAAGCCTCTTTGCGACCAATCCCAACTCAATCCGACGCAAGAAGCAGAATCAAAGCCCCTACGCCACCCTGCGCTCTCTCGGGCGATCCGGTAAGATAAAGGAGGTATTATCGGTCTACGACGATCTTGTCTACCAGAAAAGACTTGACGTCCGTGCTTGCAATCTTGCGATTGACGCTTGCGGTCGTTGTCGTCCTGTTAGACCTGAATTGGCTGTGGACATTTTTGAACGCGGATTCGGGTCACCGTTGTTTTCCTCGTCCGGTAGCGGTCTTGAGAGCAATAAATTCGACGAAAAATGTCACGGAATCACGACAGAGACCGAAGATGAGGGCAACATAACACCGAATGTTTTCACTTTCTCTGCCCTGCTTTCAGTCCACTCGAGGCAAGGTGACATAAACAATTGCCTACGCATCTTGCGCCTGATGGAGACGACTTACTCTACTCCTCCAAATCTGATATGCTATTCTACGTGCTGCCTTGCGGCCTCAATAGCGCGTAAGCCCGAAGAGGCGTTGAGGCTATTGGACGAAGCTGAGGAAAAGAAGTTAATCTCTGATGCTACATCTATAACTAAGTCGGAGTCAGAATCTATCATCTACAACACAGTAATGTCCGCGTGCGTGAAATGCTCTCGTCACGCGGATGTCGAAGCGATTTCTGCTCGTATGATGTCGAGAAACATCGCGAGAACGCCCTTTACTTACGCCTCCCTCATGGCCAGCTGCGAAGCCCGGAGCGACTGGAAGGGTGTGGAGAAAGTATACAACGAAATGAGGGGGAAAAAAATGGTGACCGACGGTGTTATCGTGACCTCAGTATTGAAGGCCCGTCGCTCGCTCGGGGATGTGGATGGCGTGTTGCGAGCTTTTGAAGATTTTAAAAACTCAGTCACCAATGACTCCCCCTCAGAGAACACAAGTGGACTGGACCGCATCGGAGCCCGTAAGCGTCTCCTCCGCCCGGACGCGGCAATGTATAACCTCGTTATATCTTCTTTTGCCCTGACCAAAAACTGGTCTCAGTCTCTGTCTTTTCTCTCGTCAATGGAGTCATCAGGAGTGAAGCCAGGAGTGAAGACGTACAGCAGTGTCATGTCCGTGTTGGCATCATGCGGTATGTGGAATCGTGGGATTTCTCTCTTGAAATCTATGGAGGATGCCGGTGTGCGCCCCAATGTAGTCACATATTCGGCACTGATTTCAGCGTGCTGTATTGACATGTCGAAGCTACCGGATGGAGACAGAATCGGTAGGTTGGAGGTCAAGAGGGCTGTGGAGAAGATTTGGGAGGAAATGAAGGCCAAACCGGTTAAGCCGAATTTGGTGGCCTTCAACTGCTATATCAAAGCTTGTGGTGAGGGTTTGGATCCAGAATCTGCAATGGAGGCGTATAGCCAACTGATTTACGAGGGTTTTAAGCCGAATCAGAGGACGTTCAGCTCGCTGATGACTGGGTGTCAAAGGATGTCAGATGCAGATTGTGTGGGGAAAATTTTCCGCCTGATGGCGGAGTGCGATCCTCCTGTGAGGCCGAACAAAATTATTTACGGTCAGGGTATATCGACCTACACCCGCAGCGGAAGACCGAAGGAGGCAGAGGTGCTATTGGAGCATCTCTTGAAGAGTGAAGAGGAGGGGGAAGTGACCCAGCAAATGAAGATAAATTACTACCAGATGGTCGTCACGGCTTACGAGAGAAAGAAGGAGTACCGTCGTGCCATTGCATTATTGGATAATATGCGCGAGAGAGGGATCGAATTCTATGACGTTGGGGTCATCAACAGCGCATTCAAAAGAATTATCAAATTGTTGGGGGCGGTGACAAAAGAAAGGAGTGTTGACGACTTTATGTAGATACAGTGACGACAGGGGGGGGTAGATCTCTTTGAAGTTTGAATTTTTGTTTGTTAGTAGGTAATAACGACCAGAAAACAAGTAAAAGAACATTTCTGCACAGTAAAAAAACAACTATTGGTGCCATTAGTACAGGGAGGGGCCGTCAAGAATAGTTTTCAGTAGGAAGTGTATTCATAATCCCCGTATGATCTATATTTGCTTGAGGGTTGACTACTTCCGCAGCTGTTGCATCCCGCGTAGCCGCCATTGCGACCCCCTCGCCTTCCCGACCCCCCCGTGCTCCATGTGCTCGACAGCTTCTTGGGCTTGTCTTCATCGTCACTGTCGTAAATCTTCCCAAAATCCTTCCCGTTGTATTTCGATCCGCTCCACCAATCTTTATCCCTCTCGTCATCATCGTCGTCATCTTCTCTCTTTCCAGAATCATCCAATTCGGAAGGGTCATAAAATCGACCCTTCTTTTTGTTCTTCTTTTTCTTGGACTTGCCGTCATGGCTCTCCCACCAGTTGGGAAGCTTCTTGTACCACTTGTCGTCTTCTTGCACAGCGTCTTCAACGACAAGATCCCCGTCTTCCCATTTCATCTCTTTCCTCTTAAGATTCAGTCGCTGCTCCTCAATGGCGCACTTTAAATTGTTGAATCGCCAGAAGGAAGACTCCTTGTACATGGCTGTGAGTAGCTCCCTGTCTCGGGGAAGGACTCCGTCTCGCAAGAACTTGAGAATGTGGCGGAAAATCCACCAGTCACGGTCCACGTGGACCGCGCCGTCTACTCCGGCATCGCTGAGGGGACTGTCTTCTTCTAGAAGGGCGGCAAGCAGGCTCTTTGGCTCCCTGTTCAGAAGAACCTCAGAAAGCTCAAAGAGTTGCCCCCCAACATTGATCTTTACCTTTCTATACTCGGACCGGTGCCCTTTCAAATACTCTTCGGGGAACCAGTCTTTTCGCTGCATATTTTCAAACTCTGCCTGGTCCTGCTGAATCGCAAGCGCATCGGCGCGAGCCTGTCATGTTGTTTTTGTTTTTGTTGTGTGAGCAAAATCAAATGTGTGATTGCCTTCTTTGGATGAGCAATACTCATGTTCACAGACACGTCGTCGTCGCATCAAGTGGTTAAATTATCGCCGAGAAAGTACGATTCGGCACAATGATTAAGAATTTTGCTGACGAAATGTCTCGTGTCCAATGTCCAAACTGAACCATGTACTCACCTTCCTCCTCTCCTCCCGAAGAAATGCCCTCTGCCTAGCTAGCTTGTAGGACTCTGTCTTCAATTCGGCTGCCCGCTGTTCGAGCACTGTACCCTCTAAGGATAGGCGCGCCTGGATCCCTCCCAGCACATCGTCTATCACAAGCCCGCGCTCGTGGTCCATCTTGGAAGTTGTTGATGGAAGTGGTCTGTTCAAAAAATTTCTGGTGGTAAATGTCCGCTAAGAGTCGTATGTTGTATATTTTCCTCGCGAATGTAGTTTTAAGTTTTGAGATAAGCAAAGAATGGGGATAAGGGCAGTTTCTTGCTTTCAAAAAAAAACAGTTTTCCTAAAAGTTTGGTTCAGAACTTAGTAAGTTAGATGGAGTAATGTAAATTGAAATATATATGGACTCATCAGACGTTCAAGACGTTCAAATGCAATTCCGCGGTTTGGGTAGTGGAATTGAAGTCGATCATGTCCGTCAAAGACACTGTGTAGTGCTCCCGTTTCTTCTCCCTGCAATC
>Ga0209714_1001272_pt1 | contig 13808 bp, 11 predicted proteins | sample COGITO_mtgs_1104_5_FD_185517 | JGI IMG/M metagenome (GOLD analysis project Ga0209714, IMG submission 185517) | Pelagic marine microbial communities from North Sea - COGITO_mtgs_110414 (SPAdes) (version 2) | ecosystem: Environmental > Aquatic > Marine > Epipelagic ...
TCAGCTGGTTTGGCTTTTGGTTTGGCAGCTGGTTTGGCATCAGCTGGTTTGGCATCAGCTGGTTTGGCTTTTGGTTTGGCAGCTGGTTTGGCATCAGCTGGTTTGGCATCAGCTGGTTTGGCTTTTGGTTTGGCAGCTGGTTTGGCTTTTGGTATGGCAGCTTGTTTGGCATCAGCTGGTTTGGCTTTTGGTATGGCAGCTTGTTTGGCATCAGCTGGTTTGGCATTTGATTTGTTCATCATTAAATTAATACGCTATGTTCTTATTTATAATATATTTTTAAAATACTATATCACACAATTAAACTAATGTAAATAGAAAAAATAAATAGTATATCGCAACCCATTATATTTACTATTTTTAAAAATTATATACTTAATTAGTATAAATGAGTGCTGATAATTATAAAATAGAAAGAGAAAATAAAGAAAAGAATAGCATATTCGCATTAAAGATATCAAATAATGCGAAGGATATTACTGGATACATATATTATTTTAATAAGTTTGATGCTGAAACAAAAACTATACAAAATCTTGATGAATTTAATAAAAAAAAAACAAAAATTAATATAATTGTTTATAATTATAAAGCTAAGAAATTATCCTATTATCATCCAGTAGAAAATACTGGAATTGTAGATAAACTTAATAAATATGATAAGTGCATAATCATAAATATTAAAGTCAAAGAAGGTATAACCACATATATATTTTTAAGCGAAGAACGAAATAACCAAATTATAGATAATACAATATTTAAAGATATGCAAATAGAAAATAAAAAAATTTTTGAAGATAATGACCTTTTTAATATAGTAAAAAGGTTATTCAATATAATTGAAGATTATAATATGAACATTGGTAGTGTATCGGTATCGCAAAATGCAGCAGCACAAGAAGTAGAGGAAAATGCAGCACAAGAAGCAGCAGCAGAAAAAGCAGCACAAGAAGCAGCACAAGAAGCAGCAGCAGAAAAAGCAACAGCACAAGAAGCAGAGGAGGCGGCGAAGAAGCAAGAGGCGGAGGAGGCGGCGAAGAAACGGGAAGAAGAGGCGGCTGCGGCAAAGAAGGAGGAGGAGGAAGCTGTGAAGAAAAAGGCTGATCAGGAGGCGGCGAAGAAACGGGAAGAAGAGGCGGCTGTGGCAGAGAAGGAGAGGAGGCGGGCAGAGGAGGAGAGGATGCCGGAAGAGAGGGAGAGGTTGGCGGTGGAGGAGGCGGCGAGGGCAGAGGAAGCCAAGCCCGCCGAGGAAGCCAAGCCCGCCGAGGATGGAAAGCCCGCCGAGGAAGCCAAGCCCGCCGAGGAAGCCAAGCCCGCCGAGGAAGCCAAGCCCGCCGCGGATGGAAAGCAGGGTGGCGGCAAAAGAAAATATAAAACAAATGTAAATCAAAAATCCCTTAAAAAAATGTCAACAATTATAAAAAAATTATTAAAGATTAATTTAAATATCAAACCAGATGCTAAACCAAAAGCCAAACCAGATGCTAAACCGAAAGCCAAACCAGATGCTAAGCCGAAAGCCAAACCAGCTGCTAAGCCAAAAGCCAAACCAGATGCTAAGCCGAAAGCCAAACCAGCTGCCAAACCAGCTGCTAAGCCAAAAGCCAAACCAGCTGCTAAGCCAAAAGCCAAACCAGATGCTAAGCCGAAAGCCAAACCAGCTGCTAAGCCAAAAGCCAAACCAGCTGCTAAGCCAAAAGCCAAACCAGCTGCTAAGCCAAAAGCCAAACCAGCTGCTAAGCCAAAAGCCAAACCAGCTGCCAAACCAAAAGCCAAACCAGATGCTAAACCAAAAGCCAAGCCAACTGCTAAACCAAAAGCCAAAAAATAAGTTTAACCGATTGAGATATTGAAAGCAAATACTTTTCTTTATTACTAATCGGTTTTAATGTTTTTGATAGCCACGTTTCTCCATACCATTTGTATTCTATTTGTGATAATATGCAATAATTATCATTTATTTTCCAACTTGTATATACAATCAATGATATATATGTATTACCGGGGGAAAAGGGATATAATGTATATAGTATTAAAAATATATGCGATGTAAATAATAAATATTTTAATACAATCATTAATATATTATTCAAAAGACTTCTATATATATTGAACGATCAGCATGTTTAAGTATATCAAAAGTTTCATCCATTCCTTTCAATTCATTTTTATCAGCTTGTTTGTATTGTTTAAATGTAATATAATCATTTATATCAAGTATTGTATTTGCTGCAAATATAGACTTTGCTGTTCCTGACAAATCCATATTATCATTTGACTTATCTAAATATCCATTCAAATCTATATTATTTAAAAATTCAATTAATTTATCTATTTTTTGGATATTTATATTACTCTTTTTTTCATTATTTCTTTCACCAAGTAATTTAAAGTAATCAATAACTTTTCCAAATGATGTGTTTAACAAAAAATATGATTCTAAAAATTTGTTAAAATTATTATTATATTCATCGGCCATGTTATTAATTCTATCTATATGGCCAGAATCGTGCATATATATGTAACCTGTCATATCTTTATAGTTTGCACTATCACTGCTTATCAAGCCTTCATATTTGTCAATACTTAGTTCACTATTTGAAAATTTAATTGCATTTGATTTTTCTTCACTTGCGTATCTGGCTTTTACTGAAAAAGGAATATCATATTTTCCATCACTAATATATATAATACATAAATTAATAATATAATATTTAGTATTAGGAATATATACCCATTTTTTCGTTACCAGATTATCTTTATAAACTGATATAAATGTATTTTTATCTTTATTGTCATATATTAGTATTTTAGATTTAGTATATAAATTCTCATGTTTCGATATATCAATATCAAAATTAAATTTGTAATAACCTTTCTTTAAGTATATATATGATGAATAAAATAATGATTTTGGATTTGTATGATTTATGACTTGAAAATTTATCTTTGAATTCATCACATCAGATTTAGGTAAATATGGAGTTATCTGCGATATTGGTGGTATATAATATTTACATTTTGCTAACATCTTAGTAGGTTTATTTATAATTCTTAAAATTACAATACCCGACCCTCCTCGCCCACCTCTATTATTTCTATTATAATGCGACCCACCACCACCACCACCACCAGTATTATCACCACCGCGCCCTCCTGGTGTATTAGTCCACCTCTTTATTCCACCACCACCACCTGCTTCTCCACTATTATATCCTATCCCTCCTTTTGTTACTCCTGTTGCTCCACCTCCTCCACCGCCAATACCACCATCGCCACCAGACTTATTATAACCACCACCACCTCCACCTCCCGCGAAATAAATATTTTTACCTGTTATATTTGTAGATTTTCCGTTACCACCTCTTGAATCATATGATGGTTCGCCTGCACCACCACCTCCACCCGATGTATATACATCATATTGGTTTTTACCATTATTTCCCTGTGAAGATTCTAATAATGCAACACCATATTTACCATTATTTGGATGAGGATAATATCCACTACTACCACCGCCACTACCACCATCCCCACCATGCATACCAGGTGTATATTTTAGATATGAACTACCTCCAAAACCTCCACCTAAAGCTCTGTATTTCTTTTCACTATTAATACTAACAACAGTATTATTACCTCTTTTAGCACGTATTTTAAATTGATGCTTTTTTCCTTGTATATCTAGTCCTCCTTCCGGGGCACCATGTCCACCATTACCTACTATTATTGTTAGTTTATCATCCTTAATTAAACTTAAATTATTATCTTCGATATATCCACCGGCACCTCCACCACCACCCATATCCATTCCCCCACCACCTCCGCCTCCAACAACTAAAATTTTCGCTTCTGTGCTTTTATTAACTATTACATCATAAATAAAATCTGTATTCTTAAATTCATAATAAATATCACCAGACGAACCATATACTACCTTGTGATTTAAATCACTATACAAACAATCAACATATTGAGTATTTCCTATAAGCGGTATATGTCTATTTGTATTGACACTATTTTGAGTATGATATATCCACGTTTTACCATTAAAATCTGATGTATATATTTTTTTACCCCCACCTTGTACATCTTTTATCCAAAAAAATTCTAAATCATCACCTAAACTATCCTCACCAAAATATATATCTAGTTTATAGATTTCCCTTTTATTTAAATAAATAAAACCGCTCTTTCTCTCTTCCATTCTGTGATGTCCACCATTATTTACTATTAATTTATCGTTCAAATAAACATACGATGCGTCATCGGATTTTGTTCCAAAAATATAATGACCTGCGTCATGTGCGTAAAAATATCCAGTAAACCACATTGTATAGGTGTTATCACGATTTGCTGATAATGTTTCATTTGTCAATTCTTTCAATCCTTTAAACTTTGTTATATTTGTTGACATACCCATTCGAAATCCTCTGATTTCACCATAGTCATCATCATCATAATCATAATCCTTTATATGCTCCTTATTTCTGATATATTCTATATTGTTATAATAATAACCATCAACTTTAAAATATTTTAAACCGTTTTGAAAATTGTTTTTAATTCTTATTGTTACATCAACAATTGTAGTATCAATTGTTGCATTAGCAGATTTAGTTAAATATTCTCTTTTATAATTGTGAACACTAAACTGATTTAAAAATTTGGATTGGTTCCATATCTCTTTATTTGAATCATAATATGTAGTTAACTGATATTTTCCAATCACACCATCGTCTATAATTTTCTGTTTTATCAATGCTAATTTCGTTGATGTTGCTGCATCTTTTTCATCTATTTCATCTTGAACAACTTTTTTTCTATCTTCTAATGCTTTTATTGTTGCGCTTCTTTTGTCGGATCTGCTTTTACTATTACTATTTTTATAATTATCCCAATTTATTCCAGGTATATTCGTATCGATATTTCCCGTATTTAATATTGCTTCTTTATTTGATGATATCAAAAAATTATTAAATTGTATTTTAGTATTTATTATGCTGTAATTCTTTATTGGTGTATTATAACATAAATAATTATAAGTAAATTTGTGCACTTTTACATCTAAATCTGGAAATTTAGATATTTTATAAACTCTAAACGCATTTTCTTTAAGGTATTCTAACCCATTTCCATATTGTTCTATAAACTTAGCTGTTGTAAATGTAAAATCAACTATGAAAGTATTTTGCTGCGCATTAATACTAACCTTTTTAATATCTACCAAATAATTTTCTTTATCCAAGATAAATTCATAAAACTGTTTACCACTTATACCTTTTTTAATAGGCGCAGTGGTACCACAAATACTTTTGTCAATACTAAATGGATAATAATCATTATATGCATAATAATTATTATCTATTAACATAGTATTGTCTCCGCTTTTTTCATCATCTTCTTCTAATTTATAAAAACATCTGGTTTCTTCTCTAATATTTGCATAATCACTTACATTTAGTTTATTATCAACATAAACTTTATGCTTTTTTATTGCACCATCACCTATTTTATCTATTTCCTTCCAATTTTCAAATATATATTTGCATGTATCTTTATTATTTGCTGCATAGTCTATATCACACTTTTCTTTATCATTGGTAAAATATACTTGACAATCTCTGAATTTTACATCCTTATATAATATTTTTTTACTAAATTTTTCTAGAATAATATTATGTTTGAAATATGTTTTAAATAGATAATATATCACTAGTATAAGTGTTATTAATGATAAAATTAATACAATTTTTTCGTAAGAATTTTTAAATACCATGTATATAGTTAATCTATTAATATTGTTTATTTTTTAAATTAATATTTATAATGTGCATGTCTTATTCAAGATTTTTATTGATATTCTACATATATTAATACCATATCAAACCGCGCTTACAATATTAGGTTTACTCAAAATACAATTATTAATTATCAATATTAAAAATGAGTACATAATCTTAAAAATCTCTTGAATTTTAAAAAGTTTATAAAAATCTTAGAAAAATAAAATTATGTACTCGTTTTTAATCATTTAGATCTAAATGTTCCAAAATCATATTTATTTTTTCTTCTAGATAACTAACTGTTGTATCATAACTTAAATTGCCATTAGTAATTTTTAAAAAACCTGTTGTATTTTGAAACTTTACCTTTTCTATTGGTAGATCTTCAATAGTATCATTGTTAATAATTGAATCTGCTGCTCGTGTTATTATAACTACATAAGCAGCATTTGATATAAATGTATCTCTATCTGCCCATTCTATAATACCGCCGTGAAAAATTCTAAATTCATACTCTGGATTTATATTTTTTGGAAAAGTATATTGAACTTGTGCAGAAACAGTTGTATTTTGATTTGGACGTCCCGAATAATGAAAATCTCCTGAGATATTAGTTATTCCTACTTTCCCCTCTACATTAGTAGATACATTCCCTATCCCAGCCAAAATATTCATTGTTACTGGGCTATTCTTTTTAACATATAGAAGAGAAGTGTAGATACTTCCAAGATGATATGAATCACTTGGATAACTCCAAAAATACGAACCATTTATTGTTATACTATCATTTTCGTAAGCATTAAAAGTATTATTAGTGCCGTAACCAACACCATTGTATGTAATATAATTCCAATTAGTATTATCCTTAGTTTCTTTTAGTTGAGTTGTGAAATTACGATGCGCTCCTATATGAATAGTTGTATAGTGTGAAGTAAATATTAGTTCTGCTGGTGGAAACGCAACTAATAAATCAGCAGGAACACCCGTCGGAAATTCTAATGTATCTATTTTATTATTAACATTAGTAATATCTGTATCGTGTGTATTTTCTAATGTAACTATACGATTTTGTAAGCTGTTAGCATTACCATGCAACATGTCATACAACAAGTCATGGATTTCGTTTTGTGTATAGAAGGTAGTTAAATCAGTTTTTAAAGCGTATAATTCTAAACTTTGATGACTTGTTAAATAACCGGCTGAATTTATTTCTGTTTTGTTGTAATAATCATCATTTATTTCTGTTTTGTTGTAATAATCATCTAAACTTTGATGACTTGTTAAATAACCTGCTGAATTTATTTCTGCTTTGGTATAATAATTATTTAAACTTTGATGACTTGTTAAATAACCTGCTGAATTTATTTCTGCTTTGGTATAATAATCACCCCCTGATGTTTGTTCTACCCAAGATAATTTTCCCGATTCATCTGTTGATAATACTTTACTTGCTTCTGGTGCTGTTGATGGAAGTGTTAGTGTATAGCTTTGGTTGTATTCATGTGGTGGACCTTTTATGACAACACCATGAGAATTTTGTTCGCAATTTAGTTTTATGGACCCCGAACCAGTATCTCCCGACCCCTTAATAGTAACATTATTAGTAACATCCATTTCAGTATCAATAGTTACTTTTGATGCGGTTGTTGTTATATTTTGAATTGATGATGCTGATGCTGATGATGAACCTGGATCAATCCAAGATAAATTTCCCGATGCATCTGTTGATAATACTTTACTTGCTTCTGGTGCTGTTGATGGAAGTGTTAGTGTATAGCTTTGGTTGTATTCATGTGGTGGACCTTTAATAGTTACGCCATGAAAGTTCGTTTCGCAATTTAGTTTTATAGCACCTGAACCAGTTTCAGCAGAACCTTTTATAGTTATATCATCAGCGGATATAGTACCATCAGTATGTACATTACCATCTACATGCAATTTAAAGTTAGGATCTGGGTCATTTGTTCCAATACCTATATTTGTATATCCAGAACCAAGATATATTTTTGAATTATTAATTTGCCAAGCATCAGCTGCGGTATCTTGATCATAGTCTTCTGTTTCATCTCCGAAAATATCAGATGTTTTATATTCAGGATTGATAGTCTTTGCATATGATAATACATGATTTAATTTTAACTCTGTTACATTCTGATATGAAGTACCATGTAATGAATTAATATATGCCACAGCTGCTCCATCATCCCCAGAAGCATCTCTTAATACTTTTGGTAATGTTGATGTTCTTCTTTTTCTAAACTTCATCTTGCCATCACTAGATACTGAAAGCTTATGGTCATCGCCTATCCACAATGAATTATCGCTAATATACATATCACGAATCTTTCTTTCTGCACTTCCAATATCAACAGAGTCATTTGTTTCGGGTAATATGCTTCTATTTATAGTTATTTCTGAGTTTGATACTTTTAATACATCACTTGTATCATATATATGAAGTGGTGCCAAAGGATTATTCGTGCCAATCCCTATGTTGCCATCATGAGTCATTGTAAGAGATTGTGTGCCAGTAGTATCCGTTACTTGCATTATATTGATACTAGAAGTTGTATTATGTGTTATTTTTAGCGATGGGACATCTGCTCCTGTACTTACTATTTCAAGATTTTCGGTTTGATAAGTATCTGTATAAATAGTTGTTGTTGAGCCTGTTACATTTAAATTTTTAGCTGTTAAATCACCGGTTATAGATATATCAGTCGGTAATCTATTATTATCGATAATTCCTGTTAATTGCGTGGCATCCAAATTAGTTATCCCTGAACCGTCTCCTGATATATTTGTCGCAGATATGTTTGTCGCAGATATGTTTGTCGGTAATATTGCGTTACTGATAGTTCCTGATAATTCTGTGGCATCCAAATTAGTTATCCCTGAACCGTCTCCTGATATATTTGTCGCAGATATGTTTGTCGCAGATATGTTTGTCGGTAATATTGCGTTACTGATAGTTCCTGATAATTCTGTGGCATCCAAATTAGTTATCCCTGAACCGTCTCCTGATATATTTGTCGCAGATATGTTTGTCGCAGATATGTTTGTCGGTAATATTGCGTTACTGATAGTTCCTGATGTGATATTACCAGCATCTAATGCTGTTATATTGGTTCCTGTACCTTCTAAGCTCGTAGCTTTGATATTACCAACGACTTCTAATGCTTCTGTTGGATCACTTGTATTTATACCAACATTACCAGCATTGTAATGTATTTTCGTACCATTTTCTTGCCATACGGTTGCCCCGCCTTCGCCGCCTTCGCTTCCACCAGCATATTCTATATCATTTTTATATATTGTCCCTGTATTTGATAAATATATATTACCTGACAAGTTAATATTACCGCTCACATCTAATAATTGCGATGGTTCATTAGTACCTATACCGATATTTCCTGTTCCTCTTTGAATAGTAAGTCGTTTTACAGTGTCGGATGTATCGGATATAAAGTATTGATTGTTATCAGTTCCATTGCCATTATCATTAACACCAGTTTCCCATATATTGGTATCTGAGCTCATTATCTAATATTTACTATATAATAAAAATGTTAAGTTAATTTCAAAAATTGATAGGCATATTGATTAATTTTATTTAATCCAAGAAATGGAATACAACAACTACGATCTCCTTATCAATAACGAGAATAGGCGAATTAAAGTTTACAAGTATAAAAAAGAGTTTGATAATAATGTTGCAGAAGTATTTAGGGAATGCTATAACGACTGGCAAGGAGTGAGCGACGAATCCATCAATCTATTGAAGACACATGTCGCTAAACTTACTGATAATAATATGCAGATTACTGGTTGTGTGTCCGATGACACAATCTCTCTATATAATCGTGATTGTAGCAGGCATTATTATATTAAGTTTGATAGTAATATTGAATTGTGGTATGTTGAAGGATTGTATACTGAATATCAAATCGCAGATAGCTTTGATATTCTCCTCATGATGCTTTCGTATTAAGTGCAATATTCTATAAAAATTGATATCTGTGTTATTTTATATTTTTTTATGCTTCAAAACGAAAATACATCAAATATTCATAATATAGATTGTGATTGGGATAAATATCCCATGGTTTCTATAAAAGATTATTATTCTAATAATTTTAATGATATTATAATATCCGAAATTTCCGAAAATTTAATTGAGATATTATAAAAAATGATTGTGTTTTGTTTTTATTATTTTTATAACAATGGTTTTGATTGATAAGAATAAGGTTTATGGTATTATTCTTGGACACGCATTGGGAGATGCTTTGGGTACTCCTGTGGAATTCTTTCCTTATGCGCATTATAATGGTAAATTGGAGAAACGCCGATTATTAGATATTCAAGAACTTATGGAAAACAAGTTGGTGTTGTTGGACAAGTATCTGATGATACTGAAATGGCTATGATACTTTTAAAAACTATCGGGGATGGTTACACAAAAGAGCGAGCTGTTGTCAATTATATGACCTGGGCAAATAATAAGTTTGATGGTTGCAAGGGGCGTTCGCCATTTATGGGAAGAAATACTAGAAATCTCTTTATAGCCCCAAAATCTAATTATGAATTATATCTGAATAGGTTTCGCAAGCATTATCCCGATTTTGAAACTATGGAAGCTTCACAATCCAATGGTGCTTTAATGCGAGCGTATGCGCATATATTTGCCGAAGATGAAAATATTATTCGCGAAGATGTATTTATTACAAATCCATCAGAACTTGTATATAACGCAGTATATACATATATACAGGCTATAAAAATGGCTATTGAAAATACTCCAAAGCATATTATTATGGTAAAAATAAGAGAAATGATAAAGTTCGACAAATTATTAATCGCATTTGATGAAGCATCTAGCAATACTTTTAGAAATGTTACTATTAACAAGGGGCATATTATAAATGCTTATTATTGCGCATTTTGGGGACTATTTCAATTTGATAATTACAAAGATGCGATAGATGCCATTATTAGTTTGGGGCCCAAAGAAGGAATCCCCGCAATGATATGTGTACGGGGTAAATGGAAAAAATCAGAGGTTATTATTGGTGATACGGATACAAACGCGGCTATTGCTGGCGCATTGTTAGGAGCATATTATGGCTATGATAAAATTGTTGAAAATAATATTACACGGGAGAATATGGATATTCTATTAAAATGCGATAGTGCACTAGGTGATATTGTTAGGCCACCTGATTATAAATTAACAGAAGAATTTATTGCCGATTTTGTAAAAAATTGATTGGTGTTCTTGTTATATTTAATAACACAATGTTCTCTGCTTCCCCTGCTTTCGCTGCTTCCCCTGCTTTCGCTGCTTTCGACGACGAAAAGTCTACTGATACTTATTTCTATCTAGGTGGTATTAACAATTTTCTGAATGAAGAAGAATACGAGGAAAAAGAATCATTTTGCGAGGACGACTTTTATTACGATGAACTCGCTGATTACTATGATAGCTACTACGATGATTATAATGATTATTAATTATAATTGATGGGGGCGAGTAAATACTATCTACTCTTTTATATGTTTTTCATTTTTTTTTTAATATTAGATATTTTTTTTTTAAGTTTACTGATTCTATCATGATAATCCGTTTTAGACATTCTAACAATCATATTTGTATATACTTTTTTTAACATACTTATTTTAGTTTTATGCTTTTTTATTTGCTCCAAGTACTGGGATTTTGTCATAACCTTTTTTGCTTTTTTTCTATCCACACTTTGTTTTTTACTTGCTTTTTGTTTTCTATTCGGGCTATCTTTTTTAGTATTTTTATCTTTCATTGCTTTACTATATTATATTAACACAATTTTTTAATTTTAAATATACTATGATAATTAAAGATAATTACATTATTTATATATAAGCAGATGCTAACAATCCCATTACTATGATAGCTACTACGACGATTATAATGACTATTAATATATAGAAGTAAACAAAAAATATGGATAAAGAATATATACCTATTTTATATTTTTTATCTGTTTGGATAGTACTTTATAGTTATTTATATATTGCTAAGATATTTCCTTATAATCCAATAATATTGCTTTGTATAGCAACCGGATTTTATATAATCAATATTGGCAATATTGCATACAATTATAATGAACATACATCATTATTTTATTATATAATTATTAATACTTTATTAAAAATACCACCATTACTTATGGTATATCGTGATAAAATTAATTATAATGATATTATATTTAGTGTTATATTTATAATTATATATATAATATTCATGACATTAATTGAGGAGGATATTATATGTATTTATAAAAAATATACTGCATTTATAATAAATAAAAACGATGGTATCATGGGTGAATTATATTATCATATAAATTATTAGCTTTAAATAGATTGATATAATGAGTGGTTCGAAACTTCAAGGCACACAAAACCCCTTACATCCCAGTGAAGCTAAAATGAGTGCTCCTGAAAAAGTTCCCTTTGACACCTTAAATGAAGATTCACCATACTACAAGTTTTTTACTGAACAAGATCCTGAAAAAAATATGCAAGTTGGAGAAAAACATGATGATTCTCTTTACGAATATCTTTTTGACTATGAAGACACTTTTGACGATGAAGACACTACAAAGAATATTTCTCTTAATTCGTTTGATGATAGTGAAGAAACAACAGAAAATACCTTGGTAATTGATTTTAATTACAAGTCTTTTAATATTAAGGCTTCGCCCATTAATTCTCTTTCGGTCTGGCTGGGGCAGAAGAATGAAGAGGCTATAAGGGTGGTTAGAAAGAGAGATAGCGAGCGAGCGAGCAAGCGACGAAGAACGATAAAGGGGACACCGGTGCCCCCGGTGGCCCCGGTGCCCCCGGTGGCCCCGGTGCCCCCGGAGGCACAAAATAGCCTAGACGCCAGCCAGGCCAGCAAGGCCACGACAGCACCAGGCAGCCAAGACAGCCCGCGCAGCCCAGGTAGCCCAGGTAGCCCAAGTAGCCCAAGTGGTGGTGGAAATTATCTCGCGCGGGGAGGTGCCCCATTTGTACGGCGAATTTCTGCTTCTATAAGTGATGCGCGAGCCCGACAAACGCGCGAAAGTGCACCCCCTTATAATTTTGATTTACATAGAAGTTTTTTTTTAATTATATGGGAACACTTTGCACCTAATCTTAACATAAGGGAAAGGCCGAGACGATACGATAGAACACCTTTAAATGTAAGATTGCCTCCTATGTACATATCTGGAAACCGCGTTTGTTCCATATTATTAAGATGTGTTACGCGAAATGATGCGGTACGTAGAATTACTAATATTGCATATTCGGTACTTTTTGAGTTTACACATTATATACATTGGAGTATATTTTATTCATTTGATGTACATACTCATGATGGCGCGCCCATTGATGGCACTGGTCAAGTATCAGAATTACATTTTACACTCAACGAGTATAGACCCCTAAGAGGAGGAGCATTCATCCCTAAAACTCGTATGTTCTTTGAATACACAGAATATATTAATGGTTTAATTAGACCTGTTCATCATGGTATGGCGGCGCGGCCGAGGGGCGGACTACATTTAGTCTCTTCTAAAGAAGACCAAGTTCCCATTATGGGAATTGTTTCTAAATTAATGTTACTTACAATGTATCAGTTAATAACTGCGAAGAGTTACACGACAGATAGAGTTTTTTCTGTTGTTGCGCTAACTATGAGACAAAATATTGATAGTGTAGGCTACTCGCTTCCTGAAAATCAATTGTTGAATATAGCCTTACAGCACGTGGATTTAATAGATTGTATACAACAAGAATTTGGACGCCACAGCCTCTCCCTCCCATTAGAAGATTTTATTAACCATTTAAAAACAGATATTCAGACAGCAATCACAAGTGCAGCAAGACTAGCAGGAGGTAAAAACATAAATAGATATTTAACTAAAATTAATAATATTAAAGAAAAGCTTAAACTATTAAAGAAAAATAAGGTTAAAAATAAGGTTAAAA
>Ga0209714_1001297_pt1 | contig 13672 bp, 5 predicted proteins | sample COGITO_mtgs_1104_5_FD_185517 | JGI IMG/M metagenome (GOLD analysis project Ga0209714, IMG submission 185517) | Pelagic marine microbial communities from North Sea - COGITO_mtgs_110414 (SPAdes) (version 2) | ecosystem: Environmental > Aquatic > Marine > Epipelagic ...
ATGAAAAAAATGAAAAAAAAAAGTCATGAAAAAAGTCATGAAAAATAAAAAAGTCATAAAAAAGTCATGAAGATGATAATTGTATACGACTTTTTGCGACTTTTTTCAGTAATTTTCAATTGTGACCTAAAAAATAAATTGATAAATTCCAAAAAAGTCATGAAAAAGTCATGAAATAAAGGAAAAAAACAAGACTTAAAAAAATAATTTTATATATTAAATATATTTATATGGTTTTATATACATGTCAAAAATGTGGGTATGAAACAAAATTAAAAGGGGATTATAAAAAGCATCTCAATCGAAAAAACCCGTGTATTATTAAAGAAAATTGTGACGATATTATATGTGACGATGTAATAGTATATGAAAATTCACAAAAAAAAATTGCTCACAAATGCTCACAAATGAGAGCAAATTGCTCACAAATGCTCACAAATGAAAAAAGTCATGAAATTACGAAGGTGTCAAAACAAGATTTTGACTTTTTTGAAGTTAAATTAGGTAATGACTGTTACCATGACCAAAGTCATGAAAAAGTCATGAAAAAGTCATTAGTGAGCAAAAATGAGCAATTTGTGAGCAAAAATGAGCAAAATGAGCAATTTGTGAGTAAAAATGAGCAAAATGAGCAATTAGTGAGCCAAAATGAGCAAAAAAGTCGCAAAAAATTCGGACATTTTAAAAATCCGAAAGATAATGAAAAATATAAATGTCCATATTGCAATAAACAATTTACAAGAAATTCTAATTTAAAAAGACATTTAAATCAATATTGTAAAATAAATCAACAACAAATTAATGAAGACATTTATCATAACATTATTGATACACTTGATGAAATTAAAAAAGATAAAAATGAATATCAAAAAAAAGAAGAAGAATGGAATCGCGAAAGATATGAATTATATAACAAACTAGAAAAAGCTAACAAAAATGTATATAATAATAATTATTTTAATCAAAATAATATTATTATACATAATCATGGAGAAGAAGATACAAAATATATTCCAGGAGATTATTTAACTGAATTACTTAAATTACCATATCAAGCAATACCTAAACTTATAAAATATATACATTTTCATCCAGAACATCCAGAAAATCATAATATACGAATAACTAACCGAAAAGAACCATATATTCGTGTTTTCAAAGACCAAAAATGGAATTTAGCAGATAAACGAACTGTAATTGGGAGTATATTAGATAAAAGTGTTACGCTTCTTGATAACCATTTCAATGCATATGAAGAATCTCTAAGTGCTAAACAGAAAGAACGTTATAGCGATTTTACAGTAAATTTTTCAGATGATTCTAATGAAACCGATATTAAGAAAAAATATGAAAAAGATGTAGAATTATTAGTTATTAATGAGTCACATGATGGTGTTGATAAAAGTACTTAATAATATTAAGCGTTATTTATTTATGGATAAAATAGAAACATTATTTACATTTAAATCTATTAATAATTGTAAAATGTGTGGGATGTCTTTGTTTGAATCTGACATAAAACTTAGAAGCGTGATATATACAAGTTTAAATTTATCTATAAACGGAATGCCTACATGTGGAAGGTGTGCGGAGAAATATATAAATTTAAAAAGAATTAATAATATATTTAATCGAGAGGTAGGGTATCACATATGAAATACGTTTTATAAAGTTCAAAACCAAAAAATGCTCCTCCGTGAAGAGGAAATGCCCTCATAATACATGTTGGAAATCCTTTATAAAATACAGATAAACCATTTTCTTTTTTTAGTGTTTTTATACAATCAAACATTCCATTATAATTTGAATTTTTTAATTGCATATTTGATTTTACAACATCTGCTGGATATATGAAAATCCAAGAAAATGAACCTGTAATACCACCAAGTATAAATGATTGAAATGGATTTACATTTCCTGCATAATATTTATCTTTTAGATAGCTATATGTTGAAAAGTAAATGGCAAAACCAGGGGGCTCTCTAAACAAAGTTGGTTTAAAACCATAATATAAACGTTTATTTTTGACCAAATCATATGTGCATTTAATTAGTCCATATTTTTGTTTTGAATTTTGTTGATTAATTTTTATTGCTTCAACAGGTGTAACAATTAATGTCGACACAAGACCTGCAGTAAACCCAGCAAACATATTATTATATAAATCATTTTTAAATAATCGATAATTACTTATATTTGAATAAGTTCCAAATACAATACTTTTTTCAAATGTTAAACCGATTAGAGGAGGTATAGCACCTTTATAAAAGGAACGAATACCTCCATCATTAAGTAATTGTTTAAAATGATAGGGTATAGACTTAATATAAGATGTTTGTACTCTAATTCTCAATGTATCAAACGGGTGACTTGTTAATGTACCAATTAAACCTGCAAAACACCCTGCTTTATAATATTCCTGAGACATTTTTTTTATATTTATATTGTAATATTAATCAAATTTAATATAATAATATAATTTTATTTATTCAAATAATAAGATTCAAATAATTTTCACAAATTAGCTTTTCTGAAAATTTATGCATATTTTTTCTAGCTGAACAAAAACGACACATACCATTTTTATTAAAAGGTGCATAATAAACACAGTTATCTGAATTAGTACTAAAACCTGATATATTTAAACATCTTTCTAATCTTGAAACTATATACGATTTAAGAGAATTATGATATTTTAAAATAAACCACCATAATTGTATTCTTAATATAGCTATTTTTTTTAATTTTACCCCAGAAGTCTTATTAATACTGTTATATTTATAAAGTGTTTGTATACTGTTTATGTTTGTAAACCTAAATATATGGTCAATTATTTCTAGGGGTAATGTATTCATGGTTAAATATATTTTTAAATTTCTAAATGTTATTTAATTAAATTAATTTATTAGTTAAAATCTTATGATTAATAAATTATAGGCCAAGTTTTGCCTTAATAGCTTTCATATCTGCTTCTAATTTAGCAATCTTCGCTTCTGCTTCGGTACATCTGCTTTCTAATTCCGTAATTTTTTCTGTTTTTGCATCATTCTCTTTAGATAACTCCTTAACAGCAGCTATATTAATAATAAATATGCCTGCATAATTTAAATATAATGATTGGTCAGTTAAAATTGTCTTTCGATAATTTCGGTTTTCTGTAAGAGTATATAACGTTTTTTTTTCATTATCTAGATTATTATACTGAATATCTGTAATCTGTTCACCTGAAGCATCACTATAATAATAAAATTCAGTATATTCGACTTGTTCTTCTTTATTTAAATTATTATATTTAGATTCTGAAACACATTCTATTTCTTCAATATGTTCATTACCAGTTACTAAAAAACTTAATTCAGGTATAGCTCTTATATCTTGGGCAATTAATCCAAATTCATTTATATAGTTATTTTTTTTTACAGTTTCCCATTCACTTTCTTTAGGCATCCAAGCACCTTTCATTATATCAAAAGAAGGTGTATATTTTTCATATTTTTTTGGCTTAAGTTTATTTATTAATGATAAAGCATTATCTATATTTGTTTCATAAAATTTCATACGGTCATCAGATGTCGTCATGTCTGCTGTGCTCGCATGGAAAGCACCAGGACAATAACAGTTGGCCACCAACGCCGAAAATGGACTCGCCGCCCTAATTTCTAAACCTCTAATCCGGGTCAGTTGGTCCCCATATACATCAATAGCCAACATATAATAATCCCAGCCAGTATTGGCCCCAGAATAAATGCAACCCTTTATATTAGCCGCCGGCCAAGCACCTTCCTTACCGGTACGATTAGTTACAAACGATATTGTTGGTCCCCAGCCGTTAGTCATCTTAGAGGATTGTGTATTGGCATGCAAGGTTAATAGACAACTATTCAAGTCATCATTTCTATTAATACCCTTAATGTAAACCATGCTCTGTTTATCCGCATTTATCTCTATATTGCCCTGAGAACTGGGGATAATATTTGAACAAGTAATTTTGCCATCTACATCCAAGTTGCCATCTATATATACTTTCACTTTGTTTTTCAACCTTACTGGTTGTCCATCTGAACGGCGTACATAGTAAGTTCTGGCGAATGCCCCGTTATCAAAATCATTCCAGCGCCGATTTGGATGTGAACTCCCAATTCCAGGTTTACTATATAAAATTTGTGGGTCACAGTTCCCGTTTTCGACAGCTCTAACATGTGCTTCAACCGTATGAGGAGTACTACTTACACTGGATTTTTTTACTCCACTAACTTGCACATAGGATGCGTTATATCTAGACATTAAACTCTCAAGTGCTGTTCTATCCCATATTTGCCATACTATTTCACCTGCATCGTCCATATAAAACAGCACTTCATCATAATCATAGTTTGAAACATTTCTGCTCCATGAATGCCCAGACGGATATGTCGATTCGTCTTCTTTGGTACCATAATCAAACCCAAAATGAAAATTATCATTATAGATTAATGGGTTGCTTGAAAGAGGTGCATCATAAGTTTGTCTAACTAAATACCAACCACCTGCATTATCAACTGTTACAGTATTATCTGTTTCATTATTTCCATCAAACTTTAAAACTTTATCCCATGATAATCCTAAATCATCCAGTTTATTATTTTCGGGATAAATACTAAGTGGTGCAGTAATGTGCAAATGGTCAAGCTCTTTTTTAATCATAGTAGGATATGGTATCGGATTTATTTGAATATTAGTGGAATTTCTTACAAATATAGATATACCTTTGTGATGTATTGATGATAACATATTATGTTCTGATGGTCCGCTTTCGAAATCACTTCTGTATATTATAGTAGCATAATCGTAAACAGTTGGAGCTCCATTCCATATTGACATCTTATCGCCATAATGTCTGCAAAAAGCAAGTGGTGCGGGGACATCACTATTTTTTTGATATTTTATTCCATTAGGCATTGAATTTGGTGGATGACATACATCATAAGTATATGCCCCAGTACGACTCATCCCCTTCGCATTTTCAAAATCAACAATGTCTGCCCTAAATAAACTATTATCAATAACCCACCAATCGTGACTACCATCATGACTGTAAATTAATATTTCATCTACATTATCAATACTGGCTAATGGTGTATTTGAAACAGAACGTGTATTGCGAACACCTTCATTTTGAAGAAGTGCATCTTGAAAATTGTCACTATTTTCATTAAAATCAAATTTTTCATTAAGATGACCACGCATACCTTTCGAATCTTCAACTAAATACCAGCCACCACCACTAATATTTAAACCACCTCTTAAATCAGGACCAAACCAAGTGTTTTCAAGATTAATTTCGCCAAAATTAATTTCGTTTACACCATTACTACCAATAGTCATAGCTTTTGTTAATGTACCTTCACCACTAATCGTACATAATTCTAATCCAGCATCTCCAACAGAAACATTTTTATACGCTCTTATTAATCCTCCACTATGGTGACCTTTTTCAATTTTTAGATTTGTATAACAAAAACTATTATCCGTAAGTTCACTCATGTCTGTAGGAATTTCTGAATACAAATTTAAATCACCATTTTCGTCTGTCTGAACAAAATCTTTTGATATTTCAGTTGTAATTGGCATATTTATAATATATCAAGAGTTTATTAATATAAAAAATACATATAGATATATTTTATATTATTTGATTGTTAAATAAAAACATAATTCTGTATTTTTAAATTCCTAAATGTTGTTTAATTAAATTAATTTCATTTTTAAGTTCTACAATTTCTGCATTTTTGGCGACATTCTCCTGTTGAAGTGCATTATTCTTCCTAGATAATTCCTGTATGGCACTATGATGTAGTGCGAATATCTGGTTCTTATCAATCATATGGAAATCATTCACCTCCTTTGAATGTAAAAACACATTAGTATATTGTTTTTCAAATTCGAATCCATTTGTTTTCTTTCCATTCTCGTCCTTTTCGCACTCAATATTTTTAACCATTTCATTATTTCCACTAATGTCATCGCTCACATAAAATTTACATAGACCTGTCAAATTTTCGATGCTCATATCTAAGTCGGGAATAGTCAAAACATTATTCGACCATGACATAGACTCGATTTTTCTTAATTCGTCAGGTACAAACTTAGTTCGAAGACGAACTGCATTTGGGATAATCTCATTCACTTCTTGAGCGATGAACCCAATCGTCTTCTGTTCATTTCGTTTCAATGGGTCTTTATAATGATATTCCTTACACTCCAATGAGTTGACTTGATTTAGAGCTTTATCGTCGTCAACTGTTGTTATTTCCGTCTTAATACGCCTATCACTCGTGTAAGCGGTTTCATCGGTGTCAAACCTCCAGGCGGTGAGGACATTGTACACAGTCGTGTTACCACCACCACCACCGATGAAGATCTCGCCATCAGATATATTATTTAGGTGGAGGTGTTTGTTGTATGGGTTGAATTTTCCGCTGGCATCTTGGTCAACCGCGCGAGGTGCATTAATTTTCAGCCCAGAGTGGGAGCTGATCCAGGCATCGTGTATACTTCCCGACGAGCTGAATAAATGACTATTGGAAGCGGTACTATAATATCCACCAATTCGTATCCCAGAGTGGTGAATGTTAGATGGACTTGGTTTATTGATTATTAGCTGAGGTTGGTGGAGGTTGCCTCCAATAGTCAATGGAATATTGTGTGACACATCCCCCCCACCCGTATGTAAAACGTAAATAGATGATGATATAATATCAGAATTCAAGATGCCATGTACATCCACACCAGTACTATGAATAGTCATTGCTTTATTTACTATACCTTCACCACAAATAGTACATAATTCTAATCCAGAATCTCCATTAGTTCCTTCGTTATATGCTCTTATTAAACCTCCATTATCACGACCATTCTCAATTTTAACATCAGTATAACTTTTAAGAATATCGTTATTATTAGAATAAATACTTAACATTGTATTACTAATATCATTTTCATATGATATTAATGAAAGTTTACCATCTCGATAATCATTATTAATTTCACCAATAGTTACATTTCCACCAAAATAGATATTTTGACTATCACTTGAATCCCATTTAGTATCCATTTGACCGTTTAGTTTCATGGCAAAAATAGTAGCACGACCATTTTTAACTTTATTACCAGTGCCACTAAATTGAATATTTAATTTTTTAAGATGATTATTATGGACAAGTATACCTGAACCTTTGGTACCTACAAAATTATCAACATCATCTTCATTAACCATTGTTTGTGTTGAAAAGTTAAAGCTTGTAGCTTTTTTATTATTGTTATGTAGACCATCCTTATTATTTATATAGAGGTATCCATTCATAGGATAATTAGTTAAGACTTTTTTGCAAATAGGTATATTTGATTCTGTGCTTGCATAGTATTTATATGAATTACCATCACTTTTATATTCATTAAAAACATATTGATAACTTGAATCTGTTATTTCTCCACTGATATCTTGACCAGTAATATATAGTTCACCAGAACTATCCTTAGGCCATAAACCTTCTAATTGAATAATATAATGAGAATAATTGTAATTAATATCTAATGATAATTGTGAGAGGGATACACCAGTTATAGTCTTTGTCTCAATTTTTTTCCATAAGTTTTCTTCGTCAGAAATATTATGTTTTAATGTATATATAATTATTTTTCCTGAAGTAATTTTAGTTCCAGCATATTGATATTTTAAATTTAAACTTAAAGGTTTATTTTTAATATTTACAAGTCCACCACCTTGATAATCAATAAAATAACTATCTTTTATTGATTGACTTGAAAAATCATATGATATATAACCGTTTGTATCGCTATATGCAGATGTATTCATAAGTTTAATTTCTCCATTAATAGCACCTGTATCTCCACTAACAGAATATTTAGCTATTTTTGCATAGTTTTCACCTTGAGCATGATTGGTAAATGATTCGCCATTTGATTTATTATATGTATAATTATATTTATATTCACCATTTTCTAAATCACCAGTTGAATCAGTAACTGTAAAAATAAATGACCCAATATTATCGCTTGAATTAAGATTAGATTTAACACCTGTAAATGTAATTAAATAATCAGTATATGTATAATCTAAATTTAATGATACTACATCTGTTTCATTATATATTTCTTTAACCTCCATTTTTTCCCAAACTCCTGCACCACCACTAGATTTATAAGGGTTGCCATTATTATAAATATTTCCCGTAAAATTAATATTTCCATCAACATCTAATGATTCAGTAGGTTTATCGGTATTAATACCAATTTTACCATTACGATAAATATTTCCAAAAGTTTCTCCACTATACCATTTAGTAGTATTACCAGCCATTTTTATAGCAAAAATAGTAATTCTTCCTCCGATTATATTATTCGTCATAAATTTAAAATTGAGACCTGTTAATCGATTAGTCTGTTGAACAACACCACCGCCTTTATATGAATAAAATAAATTATTACCATCTGCATTGCTTCTTGTCTGTAAATCAAAATCAAAATTAGTCATCATACCGGATGAATCAGACCCGTCTTTGTTGTTAATATATAAATGTCCATTTAATAAATTACCAGCCTGTATTGATTTTGCAATAGGTATATCATGTTCTTCATTAGCATAATATCTTGCTGTATTGCCATTTGTTTTATATTCGTTAAAAATATATTGATAACTATTATTAGTAATTTCATTACCACATTGGTCATTGCATGTAATAAATAGTTCATCATAAATATTATTATTTTGTAAAATAATACCTGATGTATCATTAACGATAATTTGAATAAAACTTGTATCTAAAATATTATCACTTAAACCCGGTTGTATAATATCTTTTGTAAATATCCCAGTATTTATATGATAATTACCTATATTAATCTTACTAATATCAAAACTGCTAGGTATATCGTTTGAACAATCTAAAAATGTAAGTTTTTTATTATTAATTATTAAACCACCATATTCTCCTCGTTTATTTTGGCTAAATTCAATTGTTTTGCCAGATATATCATTAATTGTATTAAAAGAGCGAGTATTATCTTTCTGTAATGTAACCCCTTCTAAAAGTACTAAATAATTTTTATAATTTTGATTAATATCTAATGTTACTTTATTAGTTGGTCCTATAAAATTATAGTCTAAATTTAAATCTTGTTGTGTATATGTGGAAGTTTTATTAACTGCTACACTTTCTAATTTACTCCAGACTTCATCTTCAAATGAACCTGAAATAGATGTTTTTAAAGTATAAACTACTATTTTACCTTTTTTAATATGATTATTAATGAAACCAATTTTAAGTGAAGAAAGCTTTTCATCTGTATTAACAATACCCGAACCTTGATATCCTGAAAATATTTGTCCATTATTATTTTGACTTTTAAATGAATATGATACATATTTATCACCATTTGTATTTCTGAAACCACTTGTATTATTAATTTTAATTTCTCCATTTATTATACTATGACTTTTAACAGTTCGTCCTAATATACCACTGGAATCACTATTTGCATAATATGCTTTAGTTGTACCATCAGTTTTACTTTCAATATAGCTATATTGATATTCATTTGTATTTAATTCAACATATTGATCAAAAACTCTAAAATATAAACTATCATTTTGAGTATTATCCACATTTTCAAATAAAAGGTTATCAAATGTTATCAAATAACTATCATAATCTCCCCGTTCAATATTAATATTTACCGAATTTTTAGAGCCTGTTTCAAGATCAATTGTATGTGTTTCCAAAATTTCCCATATATTATTTATAGCTGAAGCATTTCCACCAGAACCACCAGAACCACCACCACTCGATAAATTAAGTGGTCCACCAGCTTGATATATTTGGCCTGTAAAATTTAAGTCACCTCCAATATCAAGCATATATTTTGGATTATTATTATTAATACCAACGGCATAATTTTGTTGACCTGTAGTCATTTTTTTAATATTAAATATACTAGCCTTATTTGTTGTAGTTAAATTAAACACGTCACTATCTATAAAAAGGTCGTCTCTAAAATTAATATTTATTTTTTTATTATTTTGTGTAATATTACCCATATTTAATTCAGTATTACCCGTCTGGATTAAATTAAAATCAACACATGATAAATTAATATTATCTGAATTTATATCAAAATTAGATGATTCTAAACTAAAATTGTTGCTATTAGAAGATATATCATTAGCATTAATAATAATTTTTTCACTTGATTGTATTTGAAGATTATTTCCAGTATTTATTAAAAGATTTTTAGATGAACCTATATTATTAATATCATCAACTATTATTAACCCAGATTCAATACTCCCATTGAACTTTGTTAACCCTTGATTTACATTTGTTTGAAAGCTAATATCTGTTTTAGATGGATTCAAATATTCATTTAATTCAAATATTTCCACTGTCCAAGGTGATGTAAAATTGCTCATTATATTTTTATATATAAAATCACCAGTCTGAGAATTTATTCCAGTTATTTGGTATATATCGTTTTTTAGTATTAAACTACCATTTTCAACAATTAAATCACCACCTTTAACATTCATACTATCATTAATTTCTAAATTTCCATCAGCTATAATTCGATTACCTATTCTATCAAAAACATTTGATAAATTAGTTATTATATTTTGTGAAATATCTGTTTTTATATTTGAGTAAATCGCAATACTACCAGAATCATCATAATTAAAAAGAGTATCTTTTTCGAGTTTAATATATACGTCTGCCGAATAATCATGACCTATACTTAATGACGTGTAGCCTTTTGAAGTAAGATTTGTATTATTATCATAGTTATATTTTGATGATAATATATTCGAAACGTCTAAATTATATTTATCTATACCGTAAAAATGAGTATTATTATCCATCAAAATTAATTTACCAGTATTAATATTTTTAATTATGGTATCATCATTAAATATTTCCTTGTCATATAAAACTGGGTTATAATTTTGAATATTAGAAGAACCAAAAATACGAATATTAAATACAGATGAAACTAATTCCATTAAACGTTTATTATATCTAGGTTGAGGATGAATGGGAGTTTGTTGTTCACTATATGTAATATTTTCAAATATACCTGAAATATTGTACATACCTTCTTTAGGTGTTTGAATAAACATCATTGCACCATCTGTATTTGCTCCTTTAGCATTAATTGCATTTGTTAAATCTAAAATTTGGTCTATTCTAACATTTTTTATAGTATTAAACATTAAACTATTTTTATCATTTATTCTAAAATTTTTAGTTCGATTATGTGATATATCTGTTTCATAATCATATAATGAAACTTTAAAATAATAATGAGGGTCTAAATTACCAAATTCGTCAGGTTGGTCTTTTCTATTGGGGTCTATATTTTTCTCAAGTCTTATATCTAAATGTACCCAATTATCTAATAATAATCCAGTTCCATCTTTTTTTATAAGTTTTTTTCCACTAATATCCGATAGATATATTGTTTTATAAAAATAATTATCATTATCTTTTTGAGATACAGGTTTATCTAATTCAATTATATTGGATGTAAATTTATTTGATGGTAATAAATCTTTTATTCTCGACACAGTTATAGCAAGTACAACATCATCGATTGGTGGATTTGCACCGTTTTTCCAAATACCATCATATAACATATTATCAAATTCTGGCACTATTTGTAATTCTGGATTAAATATTAACGGTTGTCTATCAATTGGATTTAAAAATGAAATGTCTTGTTTGGTAATAACATTACTATTATTAGATAAGTTAAATAATCCAAGACTAATATCATAATTTGGATTAGTATTAGCTGAACCATCAAATGCAAATACAAGTTTTCCTAAATCAGCTTCTGAAAATGAAACATCTTTAATTAATTTATCATTATCAGTATGATCAATCCATGGATATGAATTTAAATATCCATTACTAAGTGAATTTAAATTAGATGAAGATGATAATAAATACCAAGCGTCTATATAATTTTCTGAAGCATCTTTTATATTATGGCCCCAAACAACGTATAAACTTCTGACCCCATTTTTTAAATTATAATAATGTTTACTATTAGAATCTTTTCTAAAATAAAATTTATCGTTTTCATATGTAAGATGTAAATAATTTAATGGGGTTAAGTTATTATAATTTGTATTACTGTCATTAGTACCGGATAGGTCGCTTATAGCACTACTAATATCATTAATTCTATCTAATCGTTCCCAACCCATAGTTGCCATAAAACCATGACCAATATCAAGGTCTTTATAATTATTTACTGAAGTTTCAGATTTATATCTTCTAACATTATGACCTAAACTAAATAACACAAGGTTATTTGATGTATTATCATCATATATTACTTTATTACTAAAAAGATTTTCAATTGAATTATATAGTGTAGTATTCGATAAACTTAACCAAAAAGAAAATGAAAGATTATGGGTTGTTTCATTTTGTTCTTTAGTAGTACCATAATTATTTGTACTACCCCAAATATTTAATATATCTTTTGAACTATAATTAAACCATAAACATGATGGATTATTATTTGTTTCTTGTAAATCTTTATTATAATTATTAAAAGTTATTTGACCATCATCTAAAGGAAAAATATATTTAGGTGCATTTGTATAGTAATTAATATCACCATATTTACTAATTGATGATAATAAGTCATTTTGTACTATATGATGTTTAGGGTAATATGACATACCTACTTGATATTTTTCATCATTTTCATACTCAGCTATTTCGTAATTCCAATACCGTATAAATTCTCTAAAAGTATATAAATCTCCACCCGTTGTACCACTATCAGTAGATAAAGTATCGAATTCATTATAATAATCAATACCGTCAAATGAAATATCTAAACCCCATCCTGACATATTTGAAGCATAAGACCCAATATTTTTACGCATATTGCCATTTAATATAGTCGTATTTGTATAATTAATATTACCATTATTTACATTCTTCACATAATTATATTTATTATTAGATGTTAAAAATGCTGATTGATTTAAAATTAATAATTCAGGTTCAACTAATACACTAAATGAATTGGTATTATTATTATAAACTTTTACATTGTTATTTGATGTAAAGTTATTATTATTGTCAGAACTCCATTGATAATTTTCAGAAAAGTAATTATCACTTCTATTTTTTAATTCTGGACCATATAAATGCCATTTTTTAGGTATAAAGTAATTATATTCATTATTAAATTTTGTTACTTTACGAGTATTATCTTTGTGAAAATCAAGAAGTATCATGCCTTCTGGTTGAACAACATTTGTACCTGTATAATTTTGTATATCTGTTATATTTTTAGTAATAGTATAAGGTATATTTATTATATTTTCACCACTAATAGTTATAAAACTTATATCCCAATTATTTATTTCATCTGTAAAATCATATCTAAAACCTATTTTTAGTATATCGCCTAAATTTTCAGTAATATCAATTGTATACTTTAATATTTCATTATCATTTTTATAAAATACTAATGAACATTCATTGGTAAGATTTGTTTTGGAAAACTTCCAACCAATATTATTATTATCAAAGTTATATATAAATTCGGAGTTTGTTTCTGTTTTAAAATTAAATATATAAATACCTGAATTATC
>Ga0209714_1001360_pt1 | contig 13368 bp, 12 predicted proteins | sample COGITO_mtgs_1104_5_FD_185517 | JGI IMG/M metagenome (GOLD analysis project Ga0209714, IMG submission 185517) | Pelagic marine microbial communities from North Sea - COGITO_mtgs_110414 (SPAdes) (version 2) | ecosystem: Environmental > Aquatic > Marine > Epipelagic ...
TACAACCACAATGCCACCACCTACAACCACAATGCCACCACCTACAACCACAATGCCACCACCTACAACCACAATGCCACCACCTACAACCACAAAAAGTGTAGTAGCCACTACCACAATACCAAAAATAACCCAAGAACCATTAAATAATAATACTAATGATTATAATATTGGTATGATGTTAAAAGGTAGTAATAATACTGGAAATTTAAATGATTTTATTGCTAAAAATACATTATTAGGTAATAATCTTTATATATCACCTATGAACCAAACAGGACTTATTGGAGATAATCATGAAAATGATATATTTAAAAAAAATAAAAAAAATAAAATTATTGATAGTACATTCACACCTATGATACAACTTGGTTAAAACTAAATATTTTTATATAATATTTTAAATTTTTTTATTATTTTTATATTTTTTATATTTTTAATTTTTTATATTCTATAAATATATATAATTATAATATATTGAATTAATTTATATATATAATATAACTATCATAATAATATATAATTAATATAATTTTATAATGAAACCTGATATATGGGGACCTCATTTTTGGTATATATTACATATTATATCTTTTGATTATCCAATAAGACCTACCGAATATGACAAACGTGTTTATCACGATTTTTACACTAGTTTAAAAGACATTATACCTTGTGAAACGTGTAGAAAACATTATCGCACACACATAAATAAATACCCATTAACCCCTCATTTAGATTCACGAGATACACTAGTTAAATGGGTTATACAAGTTCATAATTTTGTAAATGCTAGTTTAGGAAAACCTATTCTTAGTATTCCTGAAGTAATGGATATTTATGCTAATTTAAATCCACTATCACCTTTTGCTACTGTAGATAATATCGCAATTAAAAAAAAATACGAAGAACAAAAATACATTAAAACATATTATTGGTTAGTATTATTATTTATTATTATCATTGGCTTTAGATATTATTTTAATAGATACTATTTTAGTTTTTAAATATTAGTATTGGTATTGATATTGGTATTGATATTGGTATTGATATTGGTATTGATATGATTTACTTTTTATAGTTTAATTTAGTTTTATTTATTATTTTATATATCTTCTAAATATTCACCAATTTGTATATTTTTATCAAATTCTTCATACATTTCATCATCATTTGTTGAAATAAAGTGCTTATAAAATAATTTATTATCATAACCCTTCCAATAGTCAAATGCGGTCCATTTATTATCTTTATTATTATAAATTATAGTATCTCTAGCATTAATATGATATGGAACTATCATTTGAACTACTTCAAAATTTTCATTAACAACATTATGGTAATCACGATGATTATAATAATCGATGTTAGGATTATTATGATGATGACATACATCACGTTGTCTTTCACCTGAAATTGCCAAACACAAAAGAGGTTTTACTAATTCTTGTTCTACAAATAAATCTACTAAATTTTTAAAGAAGTCTGTATATCCTTTATTATCTTTCCAGTTGTTTGGAATTTTTGAAAAAGTATTACTACAATATAATTCATGATTTGTTGATATATAAACTATCCACATAATAACATGTAATTGTCGGGCATTATCATCTGAAGATAAACATTTTAAATACTCAATAGTTGGTTTATTTCCAGAAACTAATGCTTCTTTTAACAATAAAACTCTTTCATAAATTTTTTCATCTGAAAGATGACAATTAGGATAAATTGTACTCCACTTTGTAATCTCGCTCGCGTGTTGACGTATAAAATATAAACATTTTATATATTCACGAAAATCTACTTCTTCATATTTTTTACGAAAATAATCATTAATGTCAGAATTAATCTTTCCCATTTTAAACTCACTATCAATATCTAGAGAAATATCTTCATTTTTAATTACATCAGTAAAATAATCGTCATCATCGTCGTCATCATCATCGTCATCATCATCATCGTCATCATCGTCATCATCGTCACATTTTTTATTTAATTTAATTTTATCATGTGTTTCTTTAGATACATCAACACTAGAAAATTTAGGTGGATATTCAAAATATATTTTATTAAACATTAACCAATATATAAGTTTAGGTTCGCTTATTTTTTCAATTTCAAATAGTTTTTTTGTAAATTTATCATAATAAAACATTCCTTTTAATTCCCATCTATATTCATCTCCTTCTAATGGTGTCTTATCTTTTTCATATTGATTTCCTTCTAATAAATAGAATTTTGGATTAAGAAATTGACCTTTAGTAGTATTATTCTCTCGCTTCCACACATAATAATAAATATCATTATTTGTAAAATTTTCTAATAAATCATCTTCTATTGCTTCTTCTATTGTTTCTCCTATCATTTCTAAATTATTTATCGTTTTTAACCATTCATAATGAAATGAACACAATGAAACTAATTCATTAGATTTTAATATCTCCTCTCCATATTTATCACAAAGTTTAAAAATAATAGTGCGATTTTCTCCAGTATTTTTTCCAGTACATTTATTTGGAAAATAGTCATAAGCAATACAAGAGTCTTTATTTGCCATTTTTTTTACTTTTCTTTATTTTTTTATTTTGTTTTAATTTTATTTTAATACTTTGTTATTAGTTATTAGTTATTATTTATATTAATACTTTAAGTAAATAAATATTTCAATTTTTTTATATTTTTATATTTTTTTGGTAAAAATTATTATTTTTGATAAAAAATGATTTTTTATTTTTTATTATAATTTATATATACATGTGCGTTCTACCGAAATGTCTTCTCGTTTATTTGTGCATTTTTTAGGTAATACGGTTGGCAATAACACTGAAACTTTCGATGGTATTCGTGGAGATGGTTTATGTTCTTTATGGGCTGTTTTGATTGGCTTTTGTTTTCGTTTTGGCGAACAAAAAATACATTTTAGACAAGAACTTGTTTCAGAAAAAAAAATTCAACCAAACAATATCGCAGAAATTCTTGAAATCCTAAAGAGTTTTTGTACTTTCATTCTTGAAAATCAAACCATGTTAGAGGATTTTAATTCTTCTCTAAAGGATGAAAGCTTGCACTTTAAACTTTGGGAAATTAAGTATTTAATTGCTCAATTAACAAATGATAGTATCAATACACTTCAAGGAGATACTCATTTTAAAATGTTGGCGGTATTATTGAATATTTCGATACATGTTTATTCTACAGAGAATAAAACAACATTTATATTTGGAAAAAATGAACATGTTATTGATATCCAAACCGATGGTTCGCATTATTCTCTTTTAGCAAATCAAGAAGATGTTGATAACTATGATTTTACGAGTTATTGGTGGAAAGAGCAATGGCGAGGACATCCACTAAATACTGATGACACTTGTATTTATCTTCCAACTTTGACAAAATAAAAGTTAAATAGGTTGAAAATACCCTATCATATTTTTTATTTTTTATTATTTATTATTTATTATTTATTATTTATTATTTATTTAATTTATTTAATTTATTTTTTATTATTTATAAAAATTGAAAAAAATTTAAATTTAAAATGAAATATTATTCATTTATAAAAATTGAAAATTATAGATTTAAACATTAAATTTTAAATATAGTATAGTGTATAGTATATAGTATATAGTGTATAGTATATAGTGTATAGTATATAGTGTATAAGATAAAAAATATTTATTATATAATTATAATTTATTAGAAATTAATATTAACTATGGCATTACCACCGTATAAACCTCGTAAAGACAGTCCTGTTGCGGTACCTTTAAATGAACCTATTGAATTTAGTGCGATTGATTGGTATGAATGTGATTTAACAGTTGATACACCTATCGAAAGAAAAGAATCTTATTTAAATCAAGACCATAATAAAACATATACTATTTTCATTTTTGGGTGTAATGCCAAAGGTCAAAGTATATGTTTAAGAGTAAAGAATTATTTACCTTATTTCTACGTTCAAATTCCTGATGATTTTAATGAAAAACAAATACAGGATTTTGTTGCAAATTTTGATAGTTCTAATTGTGAAGACTATAATGAAGATGATATTGCTGATTATGAAGAAGCACAAACATTTAAGAATTATAAATTTACAGAAGAATTTAAACGAAATTCACGTTATTATAAAGATTCAATAGTTCCGGGGGGTATGGATTTTGATAAAGAAAAAGGACGTGCTATTTATAAAACTATTGATGAAAATAAAAAAGACTTAAAAACACAATTAGTAGAAAAGAAGATTTTCTGGTCTTTTATGAATGAGCAGAAATTTACATTTTTAAAATTGGCTCATAAAAGTAAAGTCGGTCATCGTTTTACAGAGAGGTCTTTTAAAAATCCTATTAAACTTAATATAAGTGGTAAGATAGGAAAGGAAATAAAATACAATTTATTTGAGAGCGATCTTGAGCCCATATTACGATTTTTACACGATACTAAAATTAAGCCTTCTAGTTGGATAAGTATTCCTGCTGGTAAATTTAAAGTAGAAAATCGTCAATCTAAAACACAAATTAATATTTCGTGTGATTGGTCTGATATTACACATTTAGATAAAGCCGAAATACCACCTATTCTAATTGCTTCTTTTGATATTGAAGCCGATTCAAGTCATGGTGATTTCCCAATTCCTAAAAAAGATTGTAAAAAACTCTCTAATCAATTAGTTGTTGCGTGGATTCGTGATATAAGAACTATTGATAAAAAAGGTTATAATAAAGTGCCTGGTTTTGTTGCTGAAAAATCTAATTTGGAAAGCGAATTTATTTATATTGATAAGAAAAATGAAGAGTATGATATTCTTATGAATGATAAATGTAAACAGTTATTAGAATTAAAATTAGAACATAAAAATAATGTGAGTAATGGGGTGAGTAATGGGGTGAGTAATGGTGTGAGTAATGACAAATCTATATCTAATTTAAATAAAGAAATTTCATATTTACGTGAAGTTATTAAATATATTAAAGCAAAACAGAATATTGCTAAGAAAAAGGATTTCTTTATACATCGTATTAAACAAGCCCTTAATTTAGGATTTGCTGGATTAGATGATGAAATTGATTTAATTTATCTTAAAAAACCTATTAAAGCCAAAGTATTTACAAATAGTAGTGATTTTATGACATTTGTTGATAAAATATATTCTATATGTAATCGCCCTATTCGTAAAGTCAAAGCAAATAATGAAATGAAAAAAGCAATGAAAGAAGTTGTTGCTATTGAAGAAGCAAAAACAAGTAAAAATGCCCGCTTTACAATTGATGATTTTGTAAAAATTATTAACGACGTAGCCAAGAAACATAAACTACCCGAAAAGGATTTACAAGATAAAATGATTACTAAAGAAACAATGGTAAGATTTATTAATATATTAGTAAATAAAGCCTTTGGTTTCGCACAAGGTGATAAAGTAATTCAGATTGGAACAGTCTTTTGGCGTTATGGAGAAACTGAAATTTGTCATAATAATATTATTACATTAGAAGGTTGCACTAAATTTGATGTTGGTGATAAACCCTGTGAAGTTATTTCGCGAAAGCATGAACGTGATGTGCTTTTAGAATGGTCTAAACTCATTGAATTACACGACCCTGATATTATTATTGGATACAATACATTTGGTTTTGATGAATCATTTATGTATGACCGAATTGCTGATTTATGTATTGATGTCGAGCGGAATACTCTTACCCGAGAAGATATTAAAGCATTAGAACAAAATACACAATACACTAAATTTATTAATATGGGGCGATTAGACCCACAAATTATTAAAAAAGTGCCTGACGCAAAAGGAGCGATGATTAATAAGAAATTAAGTAGTAGTGCTTTGGGTGATAATTTTCTCTATTATTTTAATATGCCTGGGAGAGTTCAAATTGACTTATTAAAAGTATGTCAAGCATCCTTAACTAAACTACCCTCTTATAAATTAGATAGTGTAGCCGAATATTATATTTCAGGCAAAATTAAAGAAATTGGAACTATAGGAGATAATGAGAATGATGAGTCATCTTGTTATTTGAAAATAGATAATTGTGTTGAACTAGATGTCGGCAATTATATTGTCATTAGTATGTCAGCAACCACAGCCAAATTATTTGATGGTGATAAACTAAAGATTCTTGAAATAGACCGTGAGTCTAAAAAAATTAAAGTAGATAGGGCTGTGCCTAAATCTTGTCTCGCCTCAGGTCCTGTTTGGGGTATGGGTAAAGACGATATTACACCTCAAGATATTTTTAGAAAGCAGAAAGGAACAGACATGGAAAGGGCTGAAGTAGCTAAGTATTGTATTCAGGATTGCGTATTACTTATTCGATTATTGCGAAAATTAGATGTTATACCTAATAATTTTGGAATGAGTAATGTGTGTCTAGTGCCTTTTGCTTATATATTTTTGCGAGGACAAGGTATTAAAGCATTTAGTCTTATTACAAATGAATGTGCTAAAGAAGATTTCTTATTACCTGTTTTAGAGAAAATTGAACCTGAGGAGGTTGTTGTTGATGAAGGTATTAGACGAATTCATACTATTATTGCCGGATCTAGCGAATGCGATGATATTGAAGATATTGATAGTAATATTGAATTGAATTCAGGGATTGGAAATAATATTGACGCGACAGGTGATGGTGATGGCGATGGTGATGGTGATGGTGATGGTGATGGTGATGGTGATGGTGATGGTGATGGTGATGGTGATGGTGATGGTGATGGTGATGGTGATGGTGATGGTGAGGGTGAAAATAAAGACAAAGGTAAAGTAAAATTTACTTTAAAACCTAATTTTAATCAAATCGTTATGAGTGAAGAAAGTTATGAAGGAGCAATTGTTTTAAAGCCAAAGACTGATATTTATACTGAAGATCCAATTGTTGTATTAGATTTTTCAAGTTTATACCCTAGTGAAATGATTACCAGTGATTTAAGTCATGATCGGATTTGTGAAGATCCTTATTGGTTAGGTGAGTCTGGTGCTAAACATTTAGAAGAATTAGGTATGTCTTATTTAGACCGTTCATATGATAATTTTGAATGGATTAATCCTAAAATTAAAAGCAAAGGTAAACGTAAGTGTGGTAGTTCAACTGTGCGTTTTGTTCAATATCCTAACGGTGATAAAGGTTTGATACCTCGTGTATTACAAGGTTTATTAAAATCACGTAAAACTACGAAAAAATTAATGGAGGCTGAGACAGATCCTTTTAAAAAAAGTGTCTATGATGGATTGCAACTTGCTTACAAGGTTACGGCAAATTCAATTTATGGACAAATTGGAGCTAAGACTAGTAAAATTTATAAACCGCAAATTGCCGCATCTACAACAGCAGGTGGAAGAGCACGTATTATTCACGCACGCGATTTTGTTCTCAAGGAGTATCCAGGAAGTAGTATAAAATATGGCGATACAGATAGCGTGTTTATGGGATTTTTACTATACGAAAAAAATGAAAAAATTTCAGATAGAGAAAAAATTGCGAGAGCAATTGCTATTGGTCAAGATGTAGAAAAAAGAATTAGTGTTGAATTGCCTGGTGTTCATGCTTTAGCATATGAAAAGGTATTATTTCCATTTATTTTAATTTCTAAGAAAAGATATTTAGCTTTAAAATATGAAGATTCACCTGATACATGTAAACAGATTAGTATGGGATTGGTGTTGAAACGTAGAGATAATGCTCCAATTCTTAAACATTGTTATATAGGTGTAATTGATAATATAGTTAAATATAAAAATGTACCTAATGCCATAAAATTTGTTCAAGATGAAATTAAAAAATTAATTAATGGTGAATTTGATATGAATATGTTTGTTATTAGTAAAACATTAAGTAGTTTTTATAAGGACGAGGAAGCTATAGCCCATAAAGTTCTTGCTAATCGTATGTATGATAGAGACCCTGGTACAGCACCAGCATCGAATGAAAGAGTTCCTTATGTATTTATAAAGATTAAAGAAGAACCAGGTATTGATTACTTAAATGGTGACCGTATAGAACATATAGATTATGTAAGGAAACATAATCTTCAAATTGATTATGAAAAATATATAGAATCTCAATTAGTAAAGCCTATATCTCAAATATTTGAGTTGATAGTCGAAAAATTACCTATGTTTCCTCATAGAATTGGATACTATGACGAATTATTTAATATTTGGTATAATAAATATAATGGAGATATAGAAAAAACAGAAAAAAAAATAAGACAATTAAAAGGTGCAATGGTAAAAAAATTAATATTTCAACCATTAATAGACTATGCTAATTCAAAAATAAATAAAGTTAAAACTATTGATAATTGGTTTAAAACTGAAGAACTTGAGGGTATGGAAGTAAAAGAAGAGGTTAAAGAAGAGGTTAAGGTTGAAAAACCAAAACATGAAATTAAAGTTAAAAAAACTAAACAAATGAGTTTAGATTCATTTTTCTAAGTTTTAAAGTTTTACTAAAACTTAACCAAAAGCTTTAACTTCTTCTTTATGAAGTTTATAATATTCTTTATGAGCGACACTATTTGTATATTTTTTATTTCTTTTTTCACTCTGTATTAATTTTTCTTCTAAGTCTTTAATTGTATTTTTTAATTTAATATTTTCTGTTTGTAATAAAATAATATCCATTTTATATAATTTATATAATTTATATATAATATATTATATTTGATAACTATTTTTAAATTTATTTTTTCTAAGAATTTAAGTTTATATAAAAAATTGATTTTGTTTCATTTTTATAATATAATTTTATAATATAATTTTATAATATAAAAATGTCTACTCATTGCTTTTTTTCATTATTTCATAATTATAAAATTAAATATAATCAAAAATATTTTATATTTGAAGGCGAACATGATATGTTTCCTACATGGCATAATTTTTATAATGAAGATTATGTTTTTGATTATAATAATTGTGGAATTGTTGAAGTTTATAGAAATGAAAAAAATGAACCTGTAATTAAAGTATTAAATCCTATTGATGGTGGACATTTATATGATGAAATAGACTATTATGTTGCGGAATTTGCTGATTTAGAAAGTGAAAATGAAAATGGTGAAAAAAATAAATTACCAGACATTTTAAAATTATATTTAAATAAATATAGACATAATACTGATAATGATGTTGGAACTATTCTTACTGAAGATGAAATTAAACATTTGAATGATAAAGAAAATGATGATAATTATGATGAATGTGATGCTTATACTGAATATTATTGTGAAACATTTTATAATAAATAAAAAATAATAATAAAAAATAATAATAAAAAATAAGAATTTATAATTTTTTACAAATTATATTTTTTTATAAGAATCTAAAATTGCAATGGTAGATAAAAAGTCTAAATTATTTTCATAGTAATAAAAATTATATTTATTTAATTCTATATTTATTAATTCTTCATCTTCTTCATTTTCTTCATTTTCTTCATTTTTGTAATAATCATCTTCTTCTTCATCATCATCTTCTTCTTCATCATCATCATCATCTTCATATTGATATGAATACCAATTATTATTAGTATTAGTATCTTCATCTAACTCATCCATTATATGTGTATTAATATATTTGGTTGTTAAATTTATAATATTTTTTGAATTTAATGGTTGTGTATCTTTATTTGCTTCCTCTATTTCTTTCATATAATGATTATATTGTTGTGAATGTTTTGTTTTCATATGAACTGTGTTAGAAGTTAATGTTTTTGACGTCTGTTCGCAAAATTTACATTTTATATGTAATCCACCATTATGTCCATCTATATGTTGTTTGTATTGATATTTATGTTTTGGTGAAAACATTTTATTACAATGTTTAAAAGGACAATATACTGGATTTAAATGTATTGGTTTATGCTTTTCTAATGATACAAGATTATTATAACTAATATCACATTTATCACATTTAAAAATGGATTTTTGTTTTTTAAATTTATTTTGTGTTTGTTGATTATAAATACTATCATGTTCTTTTTCACTATCTCTTAATTTTTTATTTAATTTTATAATATCTTTTTTATTTGGTTTTAGATTTTTAATTATACATTTGTTATAAGTTTTTTTATATGGATTTTCAATAGACTTCATTTTAAAAATTAATGATTAAATTAATGATTAATTATTAAATACTATAAAATAAGATATATATGATTAATAAAAATAGATTTAAGATTTAATAATTCAATTTTTAACTATTAATAATTATTTTTTATATTTTTAGGATATATTATAATGTAAATTTATGTTTATATTTAGTTATTTGTTTATATTTAGTTATATTTAGTTATTCATTATTAATTTAATTATTCATTCATATTATTATTTTTTATTCTATAATGTTTTATAATATACTTTAATGCTTTGATATAATTTTTATTATTATTAAACATTAAATTAGAAGACATATTAAAATCTTCTAGTTCTTCATATAATAGTTCTGGATTTATTATATTTAGTTCATTATTATTTATAACTATAGGCATTATTTTTAAATCTCTTTTTAAACTAATATTTAAACTATGAAACCAATTTTTATTATCTGTTTCTGTATTTACTAAAAAATTTGCTGATTTTGTTAATAATCCATAATTTAAATTATAATTACCATAATGTTTATTATTAATTAAAAATACACTTGTATCAGTATAATGGTCTGGTATTATTAATATACTACATACATCAGGATTTCTTAATTTATATAAACAATGAGGAGCATAAACATAAGTTAATAATATAACCGCACATTCATCAGTAATCATATAGTTTATTTCATTATTTTGTATTTTTAAAGTATCTATTAAATTCTTTATTTTTATAAAAAATAAGTCCCACCATAAAGGAAATTTTATTTTATCATATATAAGTTGATATTGTTTTATGTATTTTGTTTTAGTTTTTTTATTAGAATTATGTTTATTGTTTTTAAAAAAAAAAGAAAAACAATTCATTATAAATTCATTCATAGATTATTATAGAATATTATATTATACTAAGTTTTATTTTTAATTTAATTAAATAGTGTTAGTGTTATTAGTATCTATAAATGTATTATTATAATACTCTCTAAATATATAATTATCAATTGTAATAAAATTAGTTTTATTGTTTATAGTTTGTTCTTCTTTTGTTGGTTCTGTTTCTGTTTTCTTTTCACGAATTTCTTTATATATATTACGTGCTTTTCTTAAATTTTCTTTTTGTTTCTCTTTTTTTTCTTTTTTTAATTTTAATGTATTTTGTAATTTACTTATTTTATTATTATTATCGTTAATTTTTTTATGAGATTGTTCTAGATAGTATCTCTCTAATAATAGTTTTTTGTAAGACATTTTCATATAAATATAAAATTATAATGTATTATAATTATTATTATATTATTAAATTATATTTAAGTTAAAAAAATAAATTAATAATTAATAATTCTAGCAACAATGTTTATTATTGTTTTAATTTCTGAAGTTCAGAATCAATATATTCCTTCATCCAAGGTATTAAATTAGTAGTTATCTCTGTTCTAATCATAGTTTGAATAGAGAATTGTTGTTGAAACATTTGTTGTTGAAACATTTGTTGTTGATAATAATTTTCTTGTTGATATTGAATAGGATTTTGATGTTGAAATTGATGTTGATGATGAAAGTTTGGATGTTGAATTTGAATAGGATTTTGATTTTGAATCAAACTAGATTCATCATCATCATCATCATTTTCTGCTTCTGTTTCTGTTTCATCATCATCATTTTCTGCTTCTGTTTCTGTTTCATCATCATCATTTTCTGCTTCTGTTTCTGTTTCATCATCATCATTTTCTGCTTCTGTTTCTAATTCTGATTTTGGTTCTTCTTTCTTATCCTCTATATCTGGTGAAGCAAAATCAAGTAAATTATCAACATCTTTTTTTCTTTTAATATTAATTTTAAATTCATCAAAAGATATTATATAATCTTCATATTCTATATAATTAAAAAGAAATTCTTTTGCTTTATAACGTGCTATTTTTAAAGTTGGATCAACTTCATATTTTATAAGTTTATCAGAAGATATTAAATTTCCTTCTTTATTATAAAAAGATACAATACCCCAACCATAAGATGTATCTTTACCATTTTCTTTCAATAAAGTATGTAATGGTACATAATTTGTAAGTTTGCGTCTTTTGCTAGACTGAGTAGGGGGTTCTGTAGCATAATGTGTATCACCATTTTGTCTCTTTTGACCTCGTGTTGCTGGCATTTTCAAATATTGGTGAACAATAAACAATAAATTATAAATTATAAATTACAAATTACAACAGTATATAATTATTATTTGTTAATGATTAAAAATCAATTTTTATACTATTTTTTTATATTTATATTATTTTAGTAAAATAATAGTATTTATATTTAAAATTTAAAATTTAAAAAATAAAGATAATTATAGAAATAGTATATAAATTATTGTATAATATTGTAAATTATTGTATAATATTGTAAATTATTGTATAATATTGTAAATTATAATATTATAAATTATAATATTGTATAAAATATGAATAATACTAATTTTAAACGAGATGTTCTTAAGAAACTAGAACATTTATATAATAATGGATTTAATATTGGAGGTAATAATTATACAATAAATAAAGTAATAAATATTTATGTTAAAATAATGAAATCTAAAGTTGAAAGTTTAGGACAAACATATACTAATAATATGATTAAAGATATTGAAAACATTATAAATAATTTAGATGAAAATAGTCCTTATGATAATCTTGAATTTGTGAATACTATTATAAATTATTGTATTAAAACATTGAATTTTAAATATAAAAAAAATGATAGAGAACCTATGGTGCCAGATTATACTATTGATGAAATAAGAGATATGGCAAAACATTAATTAATATTATTAAGACAGATTATTAAGACAGATTATTAAGAAAGATTATTAATAAATTCTCTATCTAGTTCTAATTGTTGTTCTAGCAAACTCATTTTTTTCCATTGAAGTTGATTTTTTGATATACAACTTAAAATATTTTTTAATATATAAGAAGTATATAAATTTTGTTTTTGTTTGTTATTACATTCTTGTAAATAAATTATACCTGTTAATGCTTCACATTTTGTAATTTCAATCAAAGATGCTAATGTGTTCCCAAACACTTCTATACTTTTTTCCTCACTACACATAATTTAAAATTTTTTTCTTTTATTTTTATGTTATATTTTATATTTTATTATAGTTTATATTTCAATTTTTTTGAGATTTTTGAGATTTTTGAGATTTTTGAGATTTTTGAGATTTTTGAGATTTTTGAGATTTTTGAGATTTTTGAGATTTTTGAGATTTTTGAGATTTTTG
>Ga0209714_1001364_pt1 | contig 13331 bp, 4 predicted proteins | sample COGITO_mtgs_1104_5_FD_185517 | JGI IMG/M metagenome (GOLD analysis project Ga0209714, IMG submission 185517) | Pelagic marine microbial communities from North Sea - COGITO_mtgs_110414 (SPAdes) (version 2) | ecosystem: Environmental > Aquatic > Marine > Epipelagic ...
ACCCTCTCCACCCCCTCCAGCCCCTCCCCCTCAGGGTCCACCGTCATGTAGGCGTTCCTCGCCTCGCCGATCTCCATGTTTCCCATCCCCAGCGATCTCCCAACGACGTCCGCCTCCGCAAGGAACTCCCGAGTCGACCTCTCCAACATCCCGTCCGCTCCCACCTGCAAAACCGTCTCCACCCCGCGGTTCGGGTCCACGCTCAACGTCTCCATCTTCACGACATTTCTCCTCTCTTGCTCGGAGGTAACGAGCTTCTCTAACTCCAGTGGATCCACAGTAGGAATATCGCCGATCTTCGTTATCTTACCGGAAGGATCCTGGAGGCAAGTGGTAATTTTCTCGGCTGATTCGCCGGACTCCGACATCGTGGCCACTTCGATGTATTTCAAGTGGACACCGTAGGGAGAAGAGAACCGCACTCCGTCCGTGAGATACAACGTGAGAGTCCTTGCGAAGTTCGGCACTGTCAACGTTGCGGTATAAACGCTCCCATCGGCGGCAGGATCCGCAGCGAAGGGAAGGGTGATGGTAGGGGCATCGTCATCTGCTGACCAGTCGTTAAAACCACCAATGAGAGATAAATCTTCCCCTTTAAATTCGGCGGACGGGAGGGGTTTGTACGTTATCTGGACCGTGTCGTGGACGGATACGTGCGGACTGTCGTCGAAGGGGATCGTTAGGGAGTGGGGACGCGTTACCACCGTCAGGGAGAGGTCATCCGGCGGCAGTGAATCCGTCGTGAATATTGGGATTGGATTCAGAGAACTTTGGCGGCAAATTAGACCATTTGATGAACGACGCGCCCTTCCGGACAATAACCAGGACGGAGGGGAGTGGTAGCTGACAATTTTGGTCACTAGGATTAGGAGGGGGAGGAGGAATAGCGACGTCCTCGTCATGTGGTATTTTAGAGTTTTTTACCGTGTTATCAATGATACTCTTCCGGTGACAATAGATATGAAAACGAACGGTAGAAAGTCAATTCTGAGTCTAAAAATATCTAAAAACTGCAAGAACAAAATTTAACCCATTTTCACTTTTGAATTCTTCGACAAGTACCTATTTCTTTACCAAGTAACGATAAATTACAGGGAAAAAAAGGGTTTGTGACCTGTATCAACCATAGAACCCTCGAGATGCTGCAAAATCTCTTGAACAATGCAGCTGCAACAGCGTCAACTCCCCAGACACCACATCAACAGCATCAAGATCAGCTGCCCCCAGGCTGGGTCGAGTTGGAAGACCCGGCGACGGGCTCACTATACTTCTACAATAATGATACATTTGAGTCGCGTTGGGAGCGGCCTACTTTCTTGACTTCCTCTTCCGCTTCTCCTTACCCTCAAACCCCGACCATGTCCACCAACAATATCCAGAATGCCACTCCTTCGGCGCGATCTTCGGTGAATTTCCAGCACTCTGCCCGCTCGGCTCAGTCTGAGTGGGACGAGCTGTTCGACCCTGCCTCCAATCTTCCCTACTATATCAACAAGAAAACCCAGGTAACCCAGTGGGAAAAGCCCTCCAACCTCTCGACCCCTTACCGAACTCCTCTCAAGAACGTTTCCAACATGATGGCAACGCCGGCGACTGCGACCCCCAACACAACATTAGGTGGCGACAATGGCGGCGGGACGCTTGTTTCCCCCTCGCCCTTTGCGAAGAACCACATGAACCCCAACCTCGGCGGCAATCTGGTGTCTCCCTCCCCATTTGCCAAGAAGCACATGAACCCGATTCTGCCGCTTCCGGCCCCGTGGATCGAGCTGTTTGATCAAGAGAGTAACTACCCTTACTATCAGAACACTGTAACGGGGGAGACTTCGTGGGAGCGGCCTGAGCCGATTCAATTCCCCCCCATTAATGTCCAAGGTACTCCCATCACCTCCACCCCACTTGCCGCAAACAACAACAACAACGACAACAACATCAACAACATGTCCTTCACGGAGAGTATATTGATGTCTGCTGCAAAAAAATCCGCAGAAAAGCCATCTAGTAACAGCAACAGCGCGGGAAACAGTGCCAAGAATCGGACTCCGACTCCCCAAACTATCCCCCAGTCCCCCCAAAACAATTACACACCTCACACAAATTCAAAAACGCACACACCCGATCTCAAGCCCCTTTCATCTCGGAAGTACATGATGTGGGAGGAACTATACGACAACGAACAGGAGGCGTACTATTACTACAATGTCGCCACCGAGGAATCGCGTTGGGAGCCTCCTGAGGACTGGCCTTATTCTTCCTCTCCGACCGACATGGCGCTGCCTGCTTCGCAGTTTCAGCCCCTGTCGGAGACTGCGAAGAGCATGCGCGTCGAGTCCCCCCCCCCGTTTGCAACCCCATCCAAAACCATGCAAGCGGCGATTCAGCCGAATTCGACTCCGCCATCGCAGCAAAAGTCTACCCCAAACAATCGGCACTGGGAAGTAGGGTTTGATCAAGCAACCAATTCATCGTACTACATCAACACCGCAACGGACGAAATGCAGTGGGAGCGGCCCAACTCTCTGCCTCCTTCTGACAGGAAGAAAACGTTCACTCCCGAGGAGTTCAAAGCGGCGAAATCTGCTGGCAAGGCCCTTCCCGGAGACTGGACGGCGGAGATCGACGAGGTGTCGGGCCACCGTTACTACGTCAATACGCAAACGGGCGTATCGCAGTGGGAGCCGCCGACGGAAATGATATCAGAGCGCGCCTCCGCGACGAAGCCTACGCTGCTATTTACCAATGCTTCTCAGCCGGCCTCTCAGTCGGCGGCCACGACCCTCCTCAACCAGCTCACTAAAAGCGACAAGGCGGTCACTTCGAACAGTTACGACGAAATCGGACAGTTTTCCACGGCCTTTTCCGAGAGCGATGCACAGAAGGCACTGCTGCGCAAGCAAAACAGTGCCAACAATGATGGCAAAGATGGCGGCGCTGCCGCAAGTGCGGGCCAGTACTCTGATAACGGCGGTGTTCTTGGGTTCGTCTGGACTCAGAAACGAGCTGCAACGATTCTGCAGGCCAACTTCCGGGGCCGCAGACTTCGTCGTCAGCAGCGCAAGGCCATGAAGGACAAAGAATTCTGGATCAAAGAGAACGCGAAGAAAACGGGAGCTTTCGATGATCTCTTCGATAAGCTGCGCGCTCGAGGTGCCAAAATGCGCACAATTGACCAATGGGAGCAATGGCTGGACGCGAGCGGTCGAATATTTTACTTCAACCCGATCGACGTCAGGGGGCAGTGGGTGCCCCCCCTCGTCTTCGAAAAGAAGATGCTACTGGAAGAGAAAATTTCCCAGGGACGCACCCGCGCGCTCAAGGAGGACTCGGCGATGCGCAAGTTAGAGCGAAACTGGGAGAACCGCACCAACGTCGAAGAAAAGTGGAACAAGCTTGAGCTTGTGCAGAAGGGAAAGATGGAGATTGAGTGGAAAGGGAATTCATGGATGCGAGGAAACGACACGCTTAGATTATCAAGCACCTACACGCGCGATGCGCTGGAAAAAGATAGTTACAAGTACATGTACAATATGCTCAAGAGGACCGATAAACAGCTCGACGAAAAGTTTGAGGAGGTGGAGGAGGAGAGGAAGCTCAAGAAACTTCGAGCTGAGCTCGGGGAGGGCGACGAGTTCGGTTTGACCGAGTTCGAGCTGAAGCTTTTGGAGGAGGAAGAAGAAGACGAGGGGATTGAAGGGGGCCGAACAAAAGCGAGGAAGGAAAAACCAGAAAGAAAGAAGGAGCGCTTCATCAACACCGTCAGCAGAGGAATGTTGGATGTCAACAATCCCGAAATGCTCAGGCGATCCTTTATCCTCAAAATTGGCCAAAACAAGTGCAGTAACTGGCTTCAGCTTGCAGATCCAATTCATGGCTTCAAATTTTACAAAAACAAATCAGACTACAGTTTTCAGTGGGAGAAACCTGAGTTCTGGGATTTACAGCACCTCAAAGAAGACGAAAGCGAAGGTGACAACCCAAGCACCGCTGGCGCCGCTGTCAAGAGTCAGCTTCAGATCCAGCAAGAGAAAGAGGATAAAAAATTGCGCGAGCGTCGTCCCACCCCCCAGAAAATTCTCGTGGAGATGATAAGTTCCTACAACCTGCCGAAGACTCGCTTACTGAACGAGAAGGGCTTTACGAGGAGCTCAGCACTTGATGAGAATGCCACCAATGGCAACAAAACCAGCATCATCGAGGACAATAATGTCTTCAACGCGATTAGTGTGATGGACAAGCAGCTGTCACTGACAAAGCTCCTCAAGAAAGCCAGCAGCACCCAAATATTCAACAAGAACAGCTATCACTCGCAGGAGGATTGGCTGGAGATGTCACTTCGAAACTTGGTCATAAGCAGTAGTATGGGGGCTACCAAGCCTGTGAAAAGCAATAGAGCCATGAGAATTCCGGGCATGAGAAATCCCAGTTTGACGGACAGCGACTCACCTTCTACGCCATTTTCTGGTCTGACGAATGAAATCAAGCGTATTGAGGTGCGAAACGAAGGAAAAAATTGGAAGGAATCGACAAGGACCAAGACAACAGCGAAAAAGACGAAGACGGCTACAAACCGCATAAGCGAAGCAGCCATCGCAGCTGTGAAGTATTTCAGCTCTCTGCCTTCTATCTCCACCCCCCGCACGAAGCTCAAGTCTCGCCGCAGGGTCAACAAAGAGCGCCCGAGTTTTACCACGAACAGCAAGCCACCAATCAGTAACAAAAATACGGCGACAGAAAATAATATTGCAATGCCCTTTGCCCATCCTCGAATCCACGCTATGTCAAAGCACATGAACGAGATTGCCAAGAGCAGTTTCTGGGCCAACAAAAAGGCCAAGGACGAAACCATCACGCAGAGGGAGATGGAATTGCTGCTCAGTTGCCCTCGCGCTTCCGTCCTTACAAAAACGCAGTTCTGGTCGCCTGTCTCAAGTCCCCACCAGCTTGTTCAAGCGGACGATAGGTTCAGCAGCTATGCTATCCCCGGGAGTAGCAGTATGATCAGGTCTGATATTTCACTGGGGCATACACCTCACTGTACTCAGCGGCTTATTCAGCTCAGAGATCGCGGAATCGAGGTGCGAGAAATGATGTTACTGAATAGCGCCGACGAACAGATGGACGAGTGGTGTGCATTCGTCGTTAAGGCTTTTAATTGGTACCAGCTTCCCAGCGCGGCAAATAGAGCCATGAGCAAAAATGAGAGAGAAGAACAGGAAGCGAAGGAGAAGGCATTGATGAAAAGTCAACAGACACAGCACCACATCATGCGGGATAGCGCCACCGGGAATCACGCAGAAAGCAAGAAGAAGCCTGCTCCTCCTCCAGGGCCACCCCCTCACAAGATGCAGGAAATATTCTACCTCAACAAGAGAAATCTCATTTGTCAGTCCTCGATTCCCAGCAGCTTGTCTTCGGAGCGCTTATATAGAGGTGCGTCTAAGACGAATCTTGTCGCTCGCACTGGGTACGGGCACAGCGTACAGGACTGGGACCAGTATTTTTGCAATACTAGCAAATGTTTTGTCTATAGAAACAAGAGGGGGCAAGAGGGAGAGGACGACGAGTCGAACTTTGCACACAGCTACGACTTTGACGAGGAAAACAGTCGGAACTGGTGCAATAATTTGGCCTACATTGACTCCGACGCGCGCGTTCTGATTGACGAAAAGCTGGAAGAGGATCTCAGAGACTGCTTCCGTTTCGTCTTGGACAGCAAAAATGTGCAGGATACAGGGGGAATGGTGTTGGGTGCCGCAAATTTGGCAGGGAAGATGCAATTTGTTCACGCGGGAAAGACACTCCGACATGTGGCCGAATTAATGAATCTGAGTTTGGAAGACGAGCCGCGCGAATTATCGACGGTCGAAGAAGTGACAATCGACCGAGACGAAATAAAATTAGCGGCCGTATTGACGCTGCAGGCCGTTGCAAGGAGCTTTCTCTCGAGAAGATCAGGGAAGAAGAACAATTTGTTGAATAAGGCCCAGACGACTGTATTTTCTCCCGGCATTACGGACAGTGGGAGCAAAGTGTGGCGAATGCGTGAGCGTGGGGGGACGAAAGATGCACAACAGGCGGAAGATAACGCCGATACCAGCACCAGCACCAAAACCAATACTAACCTCGCTCAACTGGACATCATGAACGAGCAGAAAACACCCACAAAGGTTTCTTCTCCACTCGACCCAGAAAAGAGAAAGACGATCGAAGATGCCTTCGAAACACTGCTACAAGATGAAAATACGAACAGTGAGTCGCTTTCACAGCTCAAGATAATTTCAACTGTCAATACCCTCGCGTCCACCAGGATGAAGGAAAGGGAGGCGCTGAAAGAATTTGCATCTCTCCTCCCAGAAGTGAACAGCGATGAAATGGCTGAGTTGTTCCGCATGTGCGACGAGAAATCGCGCTACGACCGTAATGACTTTTGCGAGCTATTCGCTCATCTCGCGAGGAAGGCGACCCCGACAACGGCGACAAGGAATACGGCAAAGCCCACCATTCGAAAATCAAGCAGCCACATCGATTTGGCCATCAGCTCTAGGGTGGCAATCGCTCGAGGGTGGGCGTATGTCGGAGCGAACGATGTCGTCGCGGCAGAGAACGCCGCAACGACAGCTCTTCACGACATTGTAAACAGCAGCAAGTCAGCCACAACACAATCTTGCTATGACGTGGATGCACTTATAAAGGTTGCCGAGCTAATTGGGCTGGGACTGAACGACATGACCAACTATTCCGCGATCTTGAATCTGTGTCTGAAGGATTACCCGTCAAATCCAGCGGTTATGAGAAGTTGTTCTAACCTCGTAAAGAAATTGAACAGCGACGGTGGGATTTTATCGGCGTCTGCTCGACGTTTTGCAAACGCATTCTTGAATGATGCCGTCACAAAATGTAGGAATTTCCCTCCCTTGGACAAGGCAGAGATACTCTTCAATCTTGCGGACTTCGAGCTTAGCAACAACAGGGCGAATTTTGTAGGCAGTGATGACATCACCAATGGAAAAATTGAGAAGTTTCCGCTAATTAGTATCGAACGGAAGCTTAGACAGGCCATGAGCCTACTCGCGCCGTTGCTTAGCAGAAAAGATTGCTCGAGCAGCGTCTTTTCTCTGAGCAGCAACATATGCTATTGCCTTGCTAAGCTGCTACACTGTCACAAGGGCGTTGTCAGTATTTTGGGTGTAGCCGGCGATGACGACGGCGTTCATAGCTGCAGCGAAGCGCTGAAACTCTATGAGCGAGCTCGCGAGTACGGGAATTTGAGTGGCGGCGAATTCTATCGCGCGGGAATCGATATTCACCAAGCCGCGTTGCTGAGTAATCTCGGGAATAACTCTATCGCCAACGAGCGTTTCAGGATGGCTCTCTTTCCTCGGCAGTTTGAAGTCTGTCTAGGGAGTGCGAAGGCTTGGCTGCTGTACGGAGCATACCTTGAGGGTGTGTTACTAGACATCGACGGCGCAAAACATGCCTATGAATTTGCGCTTGAGAAGTCGGAATTCGCAAACGAGGTCGTAGCTCTGCTCGCGTTAGCGCAGCTTCACGAGATTCAGATAGGGGATGCGACAGAGGGAGGAAGGTATTTGCAGAAGGCTATTGCCACCAAAGCCGGGAAGAAGCAAAGACTTAATGTTGCAGCAGCAAGCGTTGCGGCAGCTCAGTTCAGCTCAGAAGTGGACGCGGATGCTGTCTCAAGCACTCAATTGTTGGAAACTGCGCTGGTGGATAATGACGGATTCGGACCCGCTCTCAGGTGGCAGGGGCTACTGCTCGCAAGGGTAGGCCTGTACGAAGATTGCCTAAAGAAATTGAAGGAGTGCTGTAAGTGGGGGAGCTTGTACGCGTCCGGATACAAAACTTATGCGCTAATGGCCTTGTCGGTTGCAGCTGACAAAGACTGTAAAGAATACGTATGTAATGTGGACGGGAGAAACGGGGACTTCAGATTGTTGAAGAATGTCAAGGATGCTGCTGCTGGGGCCAAGAAGCTCCTCAGCCGAGCCAACAGTGCAGACCCGAGGTGCAAGTGGACGTGCCTGGCGTATGGCCTGCTGCAATTAAGTGTATACGACAACGTAACTAAGGGGGAAATTCTTTTGCTCAGCGCTTGCGGGATGGAAAATAGAGCAGGAAGAGGGGGAGAGGACAACAGTTCAGTTGGAAGCGATTTATGGCTGGAGAGGCTCGGCATTGGATTTGGTTTCGTTAGTGGTGAAGGAAAGCGGAAGAAACTTGGTAGTGAGAACATTAGCCTGGGCGACAAGGTTCCAGCCGAGGCATTAAGGGTGCTGGCAAGGCTACACGATACTAAGGGAGATATAATGAGTAGTGTTGAGCTATGGAAGAGGTGCCTACGCTTATTTCCAGGAGATCGGCTTGCTATGGCTGGGCTCGCGACTACCTTGTGGAAAGTTGTCAAGGAGAATGCCAGTGATAACGAGGGTTGGAGGGAGGACCTCTTATTGGAAAGCCGGCTCCTATTTGAGGGCAGTGTGAACGATATCACAGTGAATGAGATCAAGAAAATCGAGGCGGCAGGCGAAGACGAAGACGGCGAAGATCCCGGTAAAAATGATACCAGCAATAGCAAGAATGCATTGAAAGCGCACAAGCCATATCTATGTGAAGGACCTGTTCCGGCCGAGGCGCATGCGCTATACGCCGCATTCGTCCAGGATGAACTAAAGGACAATGAACTCGCTAGAATTCAGCTTAGCTTGGCGTGCAAAAAGTACAAGATGCTCAACGAGACTCGCGATGGCGAAATGGCAACCACGAAGAATAAGTCTTCCGGAGTGGGAGGAGGAGGTCTCATGTTTTGCGGGAGCAATTTGATCCCAGCAACTATATTGTACAGACTAGGAAAGTGCGCTGAAAATGCGAGTGATCTTGCGGCTGCAGAGAAGTTCTTCATGTGGTCCCTTGAGGTAAATCTGGGGAGCGCCAGCAGCATCGCAAATCTTAAACATGTAATTAAGTGGGTCAACAGAGACAACAGGAGAGCAAAGGTGGATTACATGCGTTGTAAGAAAAGGCGCAGGAGGTGGTTGAAGGAGATCGGAGATGGAGAGGTTGACAACGATGTCGAAACAATGATGGAGGAGGAGTTGGCTTTTAACGCAAGGTGTCTGATGCTCCACAGTCGACTTCAAAAGTTCGCCAAGCTGAAAAGTGCTGTCCTAGAACAGTCTGGGGTCGATGTCAGCGATTGGATAAGCGTCTGTGAGAGAGGGTGGGAAGGAAGGCTACTCTGTAAATTCAGCGGTCGAGACAGTTGGCAGGTGCTAACGCAAACGCAAACGTAGTTGCGAGACGAATCAAACCACGCTTGGACAAATAAAGGAGGATTGGGAAAATTGAGGCATAGTTAGAATTATCTGTAGCAATACTGAATAAATTTCCGGCAGCGACAGAATCTCTTCTCTTTCCTCATTCACTGGGTGTTTGTTGTTGATCTTTCTTTTTTTCGTTCGGGTCAGCAAATAATTTTGAGCTAACGATTTCATTCAGCACGTCCATCGAGTACATCGTCGTCTCGAGGACCTCAGCGGACGACTGCATCAGCTGGTTGCTCCGAAGCTCAAAATTCTGACTCCTGAAGCTGCTCATTGTGTCGTCATCAAGTCCGTTGAGACTACCAAAATCGTCAATGTCATCGAGCTCGTTCATTTGATGACATTTCTGGTCGATTTCAACTTTTTTCTCTCGAATGTTGGCCACAGCCTTTGAGAGAGCGATGGCAAGATTATTCCTCTCCTCCATGTGCGACAAGCGAAGGTCCTTGTTCTGTGCCTTCAGCTCCTTCAGTGACTTGTTATAAGCCTCGGATTGACGCTCAATGGCATCATTCGCAGCGTCAGTGAATTGTTCCTGAAGGCTCGACTTCATGGCGTCCATGTCAGCGGAGAAGCGAGAGCGCATTGCCCCAATTTCGCCGTCGACAATTATTTCGAATTCTTTCTGTTGCTCGACAATCTTCAGATTTTCCTTACGGGCATCGTCGAGGGAGCGATGGACGAAGGAGTTTTCCTCCTTTGATATTTTGAGCTGCTCCTCGAGGGACGATATTTTAGCCGATGATTCTGACTTGGTAAGTTGAACCACATCGAGCTTCGTCTTTAGGCTTGCCGTTTCATTCGTGAGAGACTTGACGGTGTCACTCTGAGCGGAAAGGGCATCTTCGAGACTTTTCGTGTGCCTACGGAGCTGCGCAAGGTTATTTTCAGCCGATTGGGCCTGTGTCCGTACCTTGTTTTCTTCAACTGATAACCTTTCGGAGAGATTCGCCAGGATCACCTCGTTTTCATCGACAATGAACCGCACATTTTTTTCGTGCTCGCACCGGCTCGATTTGACCGTGGCACGTAGGTCCTTGACAGTATCACGTGACGATTGCAAGTCGGCCTCGAGCGCCTCGATACGCTTGCTGTGATTCTGCTCGGCGACTTTCAACTGCGTACCAGTGGCGTCGGCTTGCTCTCGTGCTGCGAGGAGCAGACTTTTGCAATTATTGAGCTCGAACTCGAGGTTTGAGAGAGCCATATCGTTATCGTTGACAAGGGTAGCGATTTTATTCTCACAGTCCGATTTCGTTGCGGAAAGCAGGCGCTCAGTTTTTTGGTTATGCTCGTACATTTGGGTCTCAAAATTCGCTTGTTCGTTCTGCAGCACGATTCGTTCCGTCGACTCCAAGATCTTGTACTGCACTTCGTGGCGCTGGTTGGTCTTTTCGAGGGTATTTTGGAAAGTCTTTTCGAGATCTTGTAACTGAGTCGCGCTCTTAGTTTCCAGGTTGTCGTACTGTTTTCGGAGGGCATCGAAGTTGCTTGTTAAGGTGGTGCACTCGGAGGCTGAAGCCTCTAAGTCCTCTGTAAGGGCAGCGTTTCTTTTCTCCAGCTCAACTCGCTCAATCTCGAGAGTATCTTTGCCACCCTTCACGTTGTCGTATTGAATCTGAAGCTGACGAAGATCCTCCTTTAGTATCTCCGATTGAGTACATGCAGCCGCAAGGGCGGCACTATGTTCCTGTTTCGTGTTCTCGAGGGTCATTTGGTGATCCTGCTTGGATTTGCGCGACGCGAGGATCATTTCCGATTCCAATTTTCTGTAAGCGTTGACGTGGTTGCTGATGCTCTTGTCATGCTCACGGCGTAAGGCAGCCAGGTTCTCGTTTGACTCGATAAGCAGCTGGGATAACTTAGACTGGAATCCAGATGCCGTCTTTTCCTTTTCGTCGATAGCGCTCGAGAGTTGGTTCCGCAGATCAGTAATTTGCTGCTTGTCGTCGGCGACTGTCGTTCGAAGTTCGGCAGTTGTCAAAGTCAGTTCTTCATTGTGATTTTGTGCAGTTTGGAGTGAAAACGTGACGGTGTCCACGTTTTGAATCGCTTTGTTGTGCTTAGTTGTCAGCTCTTCGTAGTTTTTCTGGGCCAATTCAGCCTGCTCTATCAGCTGACTGATTGTTTCATTTTGATTGGCGTGCATTTGGATGTGCTGACCATAGCGAGGACGATAAAGGACAAGGGGTGAGGAGGGGAAAAGAGGAGATTACTCATAGGGACGAGAGTGTTCACTCACCTTCGCGATTTCGCCATCCCTCTCCCCAATTTTGGACTGTAGATTGGCTTTCTGCTTCTTGTTAAGGCTCTTGAGAGATCTCAATTGTTGATGATAATCGCGCTGCTGGTTCTTCAAGTCCCCAAACTCTGTCAATATTAACGTAACATCGTTCAGCAGGACATCATGGTTCGGAGTTTGAGCTGTCGCGCTGTTATGGCCCTGCGATGACGAAGGGGTAGTATGTCCAGCAGCACCGTCGGTGACCTCGGAATTTGAATCGGAATCATCCTCGATATAAGGATTAAATTTTAGCGCAAGACCCTGAAACGAGTCGTCAACGTTCTTGATACTCTGCGCCGTCGCTCTCAAGTTCTGTAGCAGCGTATCCCCAGGCTTGTTCGAAGTGGGGCTGGGGTTGATGACAGTGACGCTGGCGTTGGCGTTGGCGTTGGCGTTGGCGTTGGCGTTGGCGTTAGTATTGGGAGAAAAGACATTCACGTCTGAGAGGTTGGTGAGAAGTGAATTGTTGTTCATGTTGATCATCGAGCGCTGGGGGGATCCAAACAGAGCTGATTGTGGCTCGACAATTTTGTTGTCATCGATGGTAGAATTCAAGCGTAGCTCCCTGGCTCTGCTCTTCAAGTAGCTCATGTTACCCTCAATTGCGTTCTTTTGCAGCGCGAGCAGCTTTTGCGAAGACTCAGCTTCAGTCGCCAGCCGGCTTGCGGCTGAGGAGGCTCTGAGAACCTGCTTTTTGGTAGCTAGCTGGGCTGCCTCAAAACGTTCCATCTCAAGGAGGGCAGATTGCTTCAACTTGTCTGTGTTGTTCTCGTGCCTTTTAAGTAGCTTCATAAATTGGTCGCGCTCGCTGCGTAAGCGTGCGGCGGCGGCGGTGGTGGAGGGATGGTTGGTTAATGAAGGGGGTTGTTGTGGGGGTAGAGTTGTTAGTATTGTGATTTGGGAGTCCCTTAACTCTAAAAAAAACCGCTTGTGGAGGGCATGGCAACAAATACACCTTACCTAGTCACAGCAGCCTCCACCGCATTATCAATCTCTTTGTCCATCGTTTGTCGGACTCTTCTCTCATTTTCACTCAGCATCGTCCCATACTCGTCATGGCGGAATTCCATCCTGTGAAGCTCCTGGTTGAGGCGTGCTATTTCTCCTTCGTAATACTTCCTTTGCTCTGGCATCGAGACCGCGGTCGCCGGCGCAGGGTGAGGCGACTGCATCCAAACGTACACGGAGCGAAAAGGGGGGAGGATCAGGTCAAGCAAGAGCAAATGAGAGAGAAAGTGAGCCGAATTCGGTGTCCGAGCTCGGGAGCCGAAGAAAATCGGTTAGTAGAAAGCCGGTCGCCAAGTTTTGGAGTGGGTCGGAAGAGATGTCAATTTGGTAAAATAGAGAGGGTTCGAAGAGGGGCTCATGATCCACCAAAAACGTTGCTCTTGTGCCCTTTAACGTTCCAAAGCAAAAAAACTGCTGCAGAACAATGGACAGGGAGAATGAGAAGCTAAGCTCCAAAAAATCACCAGGGAATGACTCGAAAAAGGTCCAACAAAATTTGCCATCGCCTACAGCAATTAGGTACTCCCAGTTTGCGGTAGAGGGGAATGATTTGATTGAGACAACGCCAAAGGCGTTCGAAGAGGTAGACTTCACTGGCGGTGGGATATCTTATCTGGAAATCATCAAACCCTTGAATCTCTCACGGTCTTTTGATTCAGCCACTGTTGGCAGTGTGGAGGATGAGAATCGAGGGGATA
>Ga0209714_1001367_pt1 | contig 13312 bp, 13 predicted proteins | sample COGITO_mtgs_1104_5_FD_185517 | JGI IMG/M metagenome (GOLD analysis project Ga0209714, IMG submission 185517) | Pelagic marine microbial communities from North Sea - COGITO_mtgs_110414 (SPAdes) (version 2) | ecosystem: Environmental > Aquatic > Marine > Epipelagic ...
GCTTGGGAACAGCAAGGCGCTGACATCGACGGCGAAGCGGCGGGTGATAATAGTGGCAATAGCGTCTCACTTTCCTCCGACGGCACGACGGTTGCCATTGGGGCGTATGCGAACGACGGCAACGGCACTCAATCCGGTCACGTTCGTATTTACGCATGGAATAGCACCACAAGTGCTTGGGAACAGCAAGGAGCCGACATCGACGGCGAAGCGGCGGGTGACCATAGCGGCAGTAGCGTTTCCCTTTCTTCCGACGGCACGACCGTTGCTATTGGGGCGCCTAATAACGACGGCAACGGCGATAGCTCCGGTCACGTTCGTATTTACTCCAACAATTGAGGGTTGGAGCTAGGGCGATTTTGTAACTCAGTCAATGCCTCCAGCACGGCCTTCAATCGTTCGTGGTAAGCCCTCAGTTCTTCGATGGTTTTGATGTCGTTCATAGGCTCAATTTGAGGTGATTGATGAACGCTGCGTGGATGAATAGAAACCACGTCCAATTACGTTAGGTGAAACGGTTATGTATAGTAAGATATGCAGAAGCCGTTTACAGACCAGATTTACGAAAAGACCGAGCGCTACCTAACAGCCCGAGGGTTGAGCTATACCCCAGAACAAATCGACGCAATTATTCAAGCGTTGTATACTTTGGCAGAGGTGGAATACGAGTTAATTTCATCAGAAACTAAGGACAATTGAAATGAGAGTCGCCATTTATTCACGCGTATCAACGGCAGGGCAAAAAGAGGAGGGCTTCAGCCTTCAAGACCAGGAGAGACGTCTGCGGATGTTTTGCCAGCAAAAGGGCTACGAGGTGATAGACCATTACAGCGATGACAAGTCAGGCAAATCTTTTCAGCGGCCAGAGTTCCAGCGATTTCTCAAAGAGATAAAACCAAAAAAAATTCAAGGTCTTGTCTGTGTGAGGTATGATCGGTTCTCCAGAGATGCTCAGAAGACATTCACGATGATCTACGAGTTGAAGCAGCTCGGAGTCGAATTGCTTTTTACAGAACAACAATTGGATATGAGCATTCCTGAAAATGGGATGGTTCATGCGATGTATGCCATGCTTCCTCAGATTGAAAACCAACGCCGCGGCCTGAACACAAAGAAGGGTCAGCGACAGGCGATGAGAGAAGGAAGATGGCCTTATCCAGCACCTTATGGATATAAGAACGAGGCATACACGAAGCGAATTGTTCCAACGGACAATGCGTCATTTGTAAAAAGAGCATTTGATCTGGTGGGAAACAAGGGAGTGGGGCCTTTGCAGGCATACAAATCGCTCAAATTAGAAGGGATGAAGTGCTCGAAACAGGGCTTTCTAAACATCCTAAGAAAGGAATTTTACATTGGGCACATTCGAATTGAAGCTGATTTCGGAGAACCAGAAGAATTGATTATCGCTCAGCACGAGCCAATCATTTCGCCAGACTTATTCAATCGTGTTCAGTTGCGTTTCAGGCCCAAGCAGCGCTCAAGAAAGAGTGGCCTTAGGAATGCGAGTCAATTCCCATTACGAGGGCGCTTAAAGTGCGGAGAATGTGGGAAAAACCTCACAGGAAGCAGCAGCAAGGGGAGGAGCAAACACTATGATTACTACCATTGCCAGGGGGATTGCAAAGAGCGTTTTGCAGCAGGAACGGCAAATTCACAGTTGGAGGTAATTTTAGAACAGCTCAACTTTCACAAGGCCATTGTTGAGGTTTATCGCGATGTCTTATGGGATGTCATACAAACCAAGGAGGCTGAGCGAGGTGAAGGGTTGAACCAATCGGCGGACAGGCTGAATGGTTTGAAGAACCGTTTGGAGCATTTGGACGAACAATTCCTGAGTGGATCCCTTGCAAACGAGGATTATTCTAGGATGATTGCAAAGGTCAAGCAGAACATATCGGAAGCTGAGCAACAAAGCCGTCAGTTTGAAGCAGACAAGGCCGTAAGAAAGGAGCAGATCTTCTTTGGTGTTTCCCTTTTGGATGACTTGTCAGGAAAGTACAAGAGAGCCGACACGGATTTGAAGCAACGAATGATTGGTTCGATATTCTCTGAAAAACTTTGCTTTGACGGAAAAAAGTATCGAACCGTCCCACTGAACCCCGCCATTGAGCTAATGGTTAGCAATATCAAGCCTTTCAAAAAGGCACAAAAAAAACAAGCCTCGAAAAAACGAGACTTGTCTAGAATGGCTCCTCCTCTTGGACTCGAACCAAGGACCCTCTGATTAACAGTCAGATGCTCTAACCAGCTGAGCTAAGGAGGAATATTCGGACGGCAAAGATAATCCTTTCTTATTGTTCCGTGAAGAAAACAAGGAAAATTTTACCTCCGTTCGCTTTACGCATGAGGACGGGGAAAGTTGCATTTGTGCTCGATGGGCGCGGATTAACCGATATCTTTGCGGCCACAACTGAGCAAAAATGAGTCTAGTAACCGTCGGAACCGTGGCCTTTGATGCCATCGAAACACCTTTTGGATCGTCAGGTAAAATAGTCGGTGGAGCCGCTTCGTACATCGGGTTGAGCGCCAGTCAATTCGTAAAAGAACAGCACATCATTTCTGTCATTGGGGATGATTTTCCTTCAGAATTCGTTCGTGAACTGGAGTCCCGGGGAATAAGAACGGAAGGATTGGAGCGGCGTGTGGGCGAGAAGAGTTTTTATTGGGAAGGCAAGTACCACATGGACATGAATTCACGCGACACCTTGACCACGGAGCTCAATGTCCTGGCCGACTTTCAGCCCCGCGTCCCAGAAGCTGCAAGCCATGCGAAGTATGTGATGCTAGGGAACCTTGATCCCAATGTACAAGCGAGCGTCTTGGATCAAATGGCGGAGCGCCCAAAGTTGGTGGTTCTGGATACGATGAATTTTTGGATGGACATCGCCCTGGAGCCCCTGAAGGCGGTGTTGAAGAGAATCGACGTTTTGACCATCAACGATGAAGAAGCACGGCAGCTTTCGGGTGAGCATTCGCTGGTGAAGGCGGCAAAGAAAATACTGGAGATGGGCCCTACAACATTGGTCATCAAAAAGGGCGAGCACGGTGCCTTGCTATTCAACAGCGAGGAGGTATTCTTCGCTCCGGCACTCCCATTGGAAGAAGTATTGGACCCCACGGGGGCGGGAGATACGTTTGCTGGCGGGTTCGTTGGGTACCTCGCCCACACAGATGACACCTCTTTTGCCAATATGAAACGTGCGGTCGTCCTGGGTTCAGCCCTTGCCTCTTTTACGTGCGAAAAATTCGGCACAGAGCGAATGTTGACGTTGACCGAATCAGAACTGGATGAGCGGATTCAGCGATTTGTTGATTTGGTCGATTTTGACATTGTGCTGAAGGCTTGACCCCCCAGGTGTTTCGACCTTAATCTTCACCTTCTGCTTTGGCTGCAGGAGCATACGCTGGGAGCCACAAAACCGGATCAAGCGGTTGGCCTTCAACCCACCATTCAAAATGGGAATGTGGCCCAGTCGAATGGGTGCCGGTCCCACCGAGAATGGCAATGGGATCGCCCGCTTGAATTCGGTCACCGACTTCTACCAACAACGATTGGTTGTGTTTGTAGATGGATTGCCGGCTTCCGAAGTGCTGAATACTTACAACATATCCGCCGTCTGAAGTATACGATGCCAGCGTAATGACACCGTCATCTACGGCGTGAATGATCGAGCCTATCGGCGCCACGAAATCGACCCCAAAATGACCAATACTCGGATCGTACTTGGAAGAGATTTCTCCCTGCAAAGGCGGAAAAGGAATGCTTTTGGAACTGCGCGATCCGCTTTGGGCGCGTTGCAATGAAAATTGGTCCTCTTCTTCCACACGTTCCCGCAAAGCCAGCTCTTCTTCGGTAATGCCCCACGCTTCAAGTTCGCCTTCTGAATTAGCCAAGGATGCTGAATCCAAGGCTTCGGTGGTGATGTCATCCGGTACAATTTCGCCACGCAACAAGGTGCGGAGAGCTGACAGGTACTGCTCTTGGACGTTCAATGCGAGCAAAGCGCTATCTGCTTTGATCTCTGCAAGGATTGCGCTTTGCCGAGAGTCTTCACTGACATACCCCGGAATAACGCGCTCTTTGAGAGGGGTCCACCCGATGACGGCGTAGGTTATTCCTCCAATTAAAAGAATCAAGGTGACCACGGTTGACGCCACCCCCCAGCGGGTTACGGTCATTTGCCACGCTTCCTTGTACGATTGTTTTTCGTGCAGAATAAGCAGGTAGGGCTTGAACCATCGTTCGCGGAAGTCTTGGAAATTTGCCATGAATGTGTGCAAATATCGCTGAATACTTAAAAAGGAATCGATTCGTCAGCTCGTTTGGAATAATTTAGCGGATTCTGCGTTGAGCACGAGTCCATGGGATTGAACAGTATGCGTAAAATTCGAGTGTTGGGTTGGGGGGCCGCGGCCCTTCTTTTGTCGGGGTGCTCAACAACGCGCGATGGGTTGGTCTATCGCGCCTATCACAACATGCACGCCAAGTACAATGGGTTTTTCTACGCCAATGAGGCAATGGAGGAGGCTGATCAAGTATTGTATGAAGGGTATAAGGAGAACTGGGATGAAATTCTTCCGGTGTTTCCACCGGTCGATGAATCCACGGCACAGCAAGTGTACCCCTTGATGGAGCGGGCGATCGAGAAGTGCACGAAAGTGGTAGACGAACACACGATGTCTCCTTCGCGACGTGAACAGAAAGACTTGAAACGTCCGGAGCTGAATAAATGGATCGATGATAACTACGATGTGATTGCTCGGGCCCATCTAATTAAAGGTGAAAAAGAAAAAGCCCTAGAGGTCTTCCAATACCTCACCCGCACATTGGACTATCCGGATGCTCAAGCTTGGTCCAACGCGTGGATGGCACGGACCTACATGGCCATGGACGATAAGGTTAGGGCGAGCAACACGCTGATTAAGGCCGCACAAACAAAGCGCGTCGAAGACCCCGAGGTCATGGTGTATGTCCATGAGGTTTATGCTGCTTTTCATTTGAAATACGAGGACATTGAGGCTGCGATTGAACAGCTGGAGGAGGCCATGGATTTCGTGGAGAAGAAAAAGGATTATGCTCGACTGCTCTTTATTTTGGCCCAATGTTACGAGGCGGCGGGACAATCGGAGAAGGCCATTGAGCGGTACAATGAGGTTGTTGACTTGCGCACCCCCTATGAGCTCGAGTTTTACTCAAAAATCAAGCAGGCCATGGCGTTTGATCGCCGTGAAAATGACAGCGAACCCATTATTCTTTTGTTGGAGGAGATGCTGGATGACGACAAGAACATCATCTACCAAGACCAGATTTTTTATGCCCTAGCTACGCTTGCACTGGAGGAACGACGCAAACTTGATGCGGTTGATTTATTGAAGGAAAGCCTCCTCGTCAATGAGGAGAACACCCGCCAAAGGATGAAGAGTTACCTGATGTTGGGTGATTTGTACATGGAAGACCTTGATTACACGAATGCGCAGGCCTACTACGATAGTGCGCGCTCATTCATGGAAGATGAGAATCAACGGTTTGATGAGGTTGATGCGATGGCCGATAACCTAACGGAACTTGTGACCAACCTGAATACCATCACGGAACAAGACAGTTTGCTGGAGATTTGTGACTTACCAGAGAACGAAAGAGACAATCGAATTGCAGAGATCATCGCTCAATTGGAAGAGCAGGAAGAGGCTAGAAAGCTTGCAGAGGAGGCAGCGGCGGAAGCTGAACTTGCGAATGCAGGAGATGCAGGGGCGGGCATGTTTTGGCCATACAACGCACAATTGAAAATCGCAGGACGACGGAACTTCACGGATTATTGGGGCGATCGAATACTGGAGGACCATTGGCGGCGATCAACGAAAATGAACGCGGCCTTTTCGAACGAAACAGGAGTTGGAGAGCAAGAAGACGCTGGATCGGCTGTTGTCGAGGACGAGCTCTTGCCAGGTGAAATCCCGAGTTACGAGGAGCTGCTTGCAGGGTTGCCGTGTGATTCAATCGAGCGAGAAAACTCCGTGGCAATGATCGCTGAAGCCTACTATAATGCGGGCTTGGTCTACAAGGAAAAACTCTCGGACCTTGAGAACGCTATTGACACGTGGACTGAATTGACCGAGCGAATGGAAGAGAGTGAGTTTCACCCTACGTCATACTACCAATTGTATCGAACGTATTTGCAGCGGGAGGTAGAGGAGAACTACCAAAGCCCATTTTGTGAAACTTGCAATTCTGAATACTGGAGCGCTCAAGTTTTGAGCCGGTATCCGAATTCTGAATGGGCGATTTTGATAGAGAACCCGGATTTTGCAGATCAGGCAGCGGTACTAAATGAGGAGCAGCGATTGGCATACGAAGAACAGCTGCAGCGGTATTACGGCAAGGGATACCAGGAGGTTTTGCTCGCGTGTGATGAGGTGATCAATTACACCCCATCGGATAATTACGTTTGCAAATACCGATTGCTCCGGGCTCAATCCATTGGTGGGCTGAGCGCATACGCAGGGGGTGATCGCCGAGCGTATTTTGATGCACTCAGTCAAGTCGTAACATACTGTGAGGACTCAGAGGAGGCGGTGTATGCTCAAGCGCTGTTGTCTGCGCTTAATGCCAATCCCGAAAAAAACAAAGAAGACAAAACAGAAGCTGAAGCAGTGGAGGAGGTCGCCTGGGAACACAAGCCCTACCTCGAACATTATTTCGGAATGCTCGTGCCGGTGGGACGGGGCAATGTTGAGGAGTTGCGGGCGTCTATCGCTGATTTTAACAGCGAGTTCTTTGGTTCGAATGAATTGCGCGTCACGGCCAATCTCATCAACCGAAATTTTCAGATTGTCTTGGTAAAAGACTTCAAGCGCCAGGACTACAGCCTGGACTACTTTGAAGTATTTACAAATAACACCGGCATTTTGGGCACCATCAACACATCGGGTTATGGCCTCTTCACCATCTCCACAGAAAACTACATTGAGCTATTCAAAAACAAGGAAACTGAGAGTTACCTCCGTTGGTTTGAAAAAGTGTACCTCGAGGGTGGTGAATAACGTGCTTAAAGTTTCATGAATCGAATTACCTTTGTCCCATGATTGGAACGAATAAAAAATCCCAGAGACCAGAAACTTCGTCAGAAAATGCGGTAAACCGCATTGCAAAAGGCACCGTCTTTGAAGGTGTACTTCGGAGTGAAAACAACGTTCGAGTTGACGGAACATTTGAGGGTGACCTGATCACCAAGGGCCGTCTAGTCGTTGGAATTTCAGGCTCAATCAAAGGATCTGTTTCTTGTGCTCACTGCGAAACAGAAGGTGAAATGGACGGCAATATCATCGTTCAAGAACTTTTTGTTTTGAAGGCCACGGCCAAGGTGAACGGAGAAATCCAATACGGTCAACTTTCGGTAGAAAGTGGCGCGCAAGCAACGGGTAATTTGCACTTGACGTCCAAGGTGAAGGACATCAAGGGGGCGAACCATGAACAGTCAGCCGTGCCAAAGGAGAAGGTTGGGCAACGACAAACGGTAGCGGTTTAATCCGCACCGCGCTCATTTTGGAGCCTTTGAACCGTTCTTCAAAGCCGAACAAAAAAAGTTTTTTACGCTTCTCAAGCATGACGTTTACCATGGCGGGAAGTATCGGTGTGGCTGTGTGGCTCGGTCGATGGTGGGATGAATCCACAGGACGCGACTTTCCAATAGGAACAATCCTCGGAGGTGTACTGGGAACCATCGGGGCGATGTATACGGTGATCAAAGAACTGTCGAAGTAGATGAAGTTTGAGATTCAACTCTTGCTCGCGAACGTTCTGCTTTATTCCGTGAGCCGAGCAATTCCGGCACTGCAACCCTTTACTGAATCGACAATCTGGATGTCGCTCGTGCTGGGATATTTCGGTCTAACGGTGCTGCTCAACAAGTGGATTCAATCCGCGGCGAGGCGGTCCCCGATTCAGTTTGTAACTGCAGTCAATGGATCAACGGCCATCAAGATGTTACTGAGTTTAGGGGTGGCAACCTTTTACCTTGTGCAGGTGGGAGGAGAATTCCGGGTGCACTTTGTTATGGGATTGTTTATCGCATTCGCTCTCAATACCGCGATGCTCGTGGTCGAATCGCAAAAATTGTCATCAAAGGATAAGAATTGAAGATTTCCACGAGAAGGGGTAAAGAAAATCGAAAAACTTCAATGCTGCCTGTGTTTAGTTGACTACTTTTGCGCCGAATTCTACTGGAACGACTTACATGAATCGCTTTATTCGCTCGGTTGGAGTTTTGATTGTCGCCATTGGTTTGGCGAGTGGCTTGCCGTTAGCGGCTCAAGACCACGGCGATCATTTGGATGCCAGCAGTGAGCACACTGCAGTCCAAGGAAGCGAGGAATCTCACGAGCACGAGGGGCATGAGCACGAGGGGCATGAGCACGAGGGGCATGAGCACGAGGGGCATGAGCACGAGGGCCACGAGCATGAGGGTCACGAGCATGAGGGCCACGAGCACGAGGAATTCGTAGCGGGAACTTTTATCATTCATCACATAGCGGACGCGCACGACATCCACTTATTTGGCGACGTGCACATTCCCCTGCCAGTAATCTTGTTCTTGGAGGGACATGGTCTCCAATTATTCATGAGCAGTGCCTTTGATGGCCATGGTCACGGTGACAAGCACCTGAGTCGAGAAGGAATAGAGTATACGTTGCACGCAGAGGACGGGGTGTTAGAAGATGGCCGTTCTGTGGTTTCGGGACAAATCACAGCATCCGAGGCCGGAGCCGCTATTGGGTTGTATGACCTTTCTATCACGAAATCCGTCTTTGGAATGCTCGTCATCCTTGCATTGATGGTTTGGATGTTCTTAGGGATCGCGGGATCGTATAGAAAGAATCCAGGTAAAGCACCGAAAGGAATCGCGAATGCCATGGAACCGCTGATCATGTTCATTCGGGATGAAATTGCTAAGCCGTCTATAGGAGATAAAGCCGATCGATTTATGCCGTTCTTATTGACGGTGTTCTTCTTCATCTTTTTTTGCAACCTCCTCGGATTGGTTCCGTTTTTGGGAGCATTCAACATTACAGGTACCATCGGCGTGACAGTCGTTTTGGCCACGCTTGTTTTCTTGCTGACTAACCTCAACGGAAATAAGCATTACTGGGGACATATTTTCTGGCCTCCAGGCGTTCCGCTTCCTGTGAAGATAATCCTCGTTCCGATCGAGGTGTTTGGTATACTTATGAAGCCCGCTGTATTGATGATTCGTTTAACAGCGAACATATCTGCGGGACACATCATCATTCTCGCTTTCACGAGTTTGATTTTCATCTTCGGTGACGGCGGACAAGCTGTTGGCGCAGGATCAGGCATGGGGATTTTCTCCACTGCGTTTATGATATTTATGTATTTCTTGGAGTTGTTGGTTGCATTTTTGCAAGCGTTCGTTTTCACATTGCTTGCTGCGATTTATTTCGGAGATGCAACCCACGACCCCGCACATCATTGAGTTAAAATCTGTCCACATTAAAACCCAACATTATGGAATTGTTGAGCATTCTTTTTGAAATCGGAGTAGGTCAAGGTCTTGCAGGCCTTGGTGCAGGAGCAGCAGCTATTGGAGCTGGTATCGGTGTAGGTCGCATAGGCGGTTCTGCATTGGAAGCGATGGCACGCCAACCTGAAGCTACCAGTGACTTGCGTTCGAACATGATTGTCGCGGCCGCACTCGTTGAGGGTGTTGCGTTGTTTGGCATCATCATTTGCTTGTTAGTCGCCCTCGGATAATCCAATTATGGGAGCGTTACTCACACCGGCCTTAGGGACCGTCATTTGGGCATCCATTGCGTTTCTTGTAGTGCTGTTTGTGCTCAAGCGTTTTGCTTGGGGCCCAATTCTTGCTGCTCTGGATGAGCGTGAGCAATCCATTGCAGGAGCCTTGAATGAGGCTGATAAAGTCCGCAAGGAAATGGCCGAGTTGGCCGCGAGCAATGAAAACGAATTGAAAGAGGCGCGAGCAGAACGCGATCGAATGATGCGGGAAGCACGCGAAATGGCCGATTCGTTAATAGCTGAAGCAAAAAACAAAGCTCGGGAGGCTGCCGATAAAGAAGTTGCCTCTGCCAAGGATGCCATTGCCATTGAGCGCAAGGCAGCCGTTGCGGAGTTGAAGGCTGAAGTTGGCAATCTCTCATTGGACATTGCCGAGCGGTTGCTTCGAGAAAAACTGGAGTCTTCTGACGAGCAAAAAGCGCTTGTCAATCGGCTCATTGACGAATCTCCGCTGAACTAATCCCATGGCAACTCCACGCGCAGCCATACGATATGCTAAGTCCTTGTTCAGCCTTGCGGAAGAACAAGGTTCCATCGATGCGATGGAGCAGGACGTACGCACCTTGCATGCGACGATTGAAGCAGCTGAAGACCTTGAGTTGATGCTGCAGAGTCCCGTAATCAAGGCGGATGCGAAAGAGAAAATCTTAGTGAAGATTTTTGAGGGCCATATCAGTGACCTTTCCCTGGAGTTTGTAAAGCTTCTAGTCCGAAAAGGAAGAGAGTCCATCTTGCCTGCCATTATGCTTGAGTCGCAGGGGTTAATCAGGAGCAAACGAAACATTAGGGTTGCGGAAGTGAAGACTGCCGTGCCCATGGATGATGAGCTGCGCAGCCGAGTAGCTGCCGCACTCACCAAGCTACACGATGGCGAAGTCGAATTACAGGAGACCGTGGAACCCAGCCTGCTCGGCGGATTCCAACTGCTCATGGACAATCAAATGATTGACGCGAGTATCAAGCGGGAACTGGAATTGCTTCGTCGCCATATTACAGATCACGATTACGAGCCGGAATTTTAACCGGACACAAACCGAATATCAGCCGAAATCATGGCAGAAATCAATCCAGCAGAAGTCTCTTCCATCCTACGTGAACAACTCGCGGGCGTTAAGTCTGCGGCACAACTGGAAGAAGTAGGTACAGTCCTTCAGGTCGGAGATGGCATTGCGCGCATCTATGGCCTAAGCAATGTTGAATCCGGTGAATTAATCGAGTTTGACAATGGCGTTCGTGGCATCGCCTTGAACCTAGAGGAAGACAACGTCGGTGCCGTTTTATTGGACCCTTCTGGGGATCTGAAAGAGGGTTCGACGGTCAAGCGAACGGGCCGGATTGCCTCCGTCCGTGCAGGTGAAGGAATGCTCGGACGCGTAGTGAATACGTTGGGTGAGCCCATCGATGGGAAAGGCCCCATTGCAGGTGATCTGTTTGAGATGCCTATCGAGCGCAAGGCACCGGGGGTTATCTACCGACAACCTGTGAGTGAGCCTCTGCAGACAGGTATAAAGGCGATTGATGCGATGATTCCAATTGGCCGTGGTCAGCGGGAGTTGATCATTGGAGATCGGCAGACGGGTAAGACCACTGTAGCGATTGATACCATCATCAACCAACGTGAATTTTACGAGGCGGGTGAACCGGTATTCTGCATCTATGTCGCCATTGGTCAGAAGGGATCGACCGTTGCAGGAATTGTGAAGACATTGGAGGAGAACGGAGCATTGCCTTACACGGTAGTCGTTGCCGCGACAGCTTCGGACCCCGCGCCGCTTCAATTCTACGCACCCTTTACAGGTGCGGCGATCGGTGAATTTTTCCGAGATACAGGACGAGCGGCATTGGTCGTTTATGATGATTTATCCAAGCAAGCCGTAGCGTACCGAGAGGTTTCATTGTTGTTGCGTCGTCCTCCAGGACGAGAGGCCTACCCAGGTGATGTTTTCTACTTGCACAGCCGGCTTCTTGAGCGAGCAGCAAAGGTTATCGGGGAACAAGGGATTGCTTCTCAAATGAATGACTTGCCTGCTTCCTTGAAGGATAAAATCAAGGGAGGAGGATCGTTGACGGCATTGCCGATCATTGAGACACAGGCGGGTGACGTTTCAGCGTACATCCCAACGAACGTAATCTCCATTACGGACGGTCAGATTTTCTTGGAGTCTAATTTGTTCTTGAGCGGTATTCGCCCCGCAATTAACGTGGGGATCTCTGTGAGTCGTGTGGGAGGTAATGCTCAAATTAAGTCGATGAAGAAAGTTTCGGGTACTTTAAAACTCGACCAAGCACAGTACCGGGAGTTAGAGGCTTTCGCGAAATTTGGTTCAGACCTCGACGATGCCACCAAGGCGGTTCTCGACAAAGGAGAGCGCAACGTGGAAATTCTAAAGCAGGATCTCAACAGCCCGATGCGGGTGGAGGACCAAATCGCAATTATTTACTGCGGTGTGGAAGGTCTATTGAAGAGCGTACCTGTCAAGAAAGTGAAGGAATTCGAAGTTGCCTTCCTCGACTATCTGCGTTCGAAGCATGCAGACACCATGGACCAACTGAAGAATGGAAAGTACGGTGATGAGCAAAAAGCGGTTCTCACCGCTGCGGCAAAAGAAATGACGGCTCAATACGCATAAAAGATGTCGGGCGGACTCAAAGAAGTAAGGGAGCGAATTACATCGGTGCAAAACACCGTTCAAATTACCTCTGCCATGAAAATGGTGGCAGCTGCCAAGTTGCGCCGAGCGCAGGATGCGATAACACGCATGAGGCCTTATGCTGAAAAGCTCCAGGCGGTCTTGTCCAATGTCAGCGCATCTTTAGACAGCAGTGACGGAGTGTACTCCCAGAAACGAGACGTTCAGCGGGTGTTGCTGGTCGCCATTACTTCGAACAGGGGATTATGTGGGGGCTTTAACAACAACATCATTAAGGCGGTGAAGAATGCGATGTCGGATGGTACCGTAGAGTACCATGTGCTGCCGTTGGGAAAGAAAGCCAACGACGCATTTAAAAAGGACAAATCCACCGAGCCAGAGGGATTCGGGGAGGAGGACTGGAAGATCTTTGATGATTTGAATTTCGACGCAGCGCAGGCCGTGGCGGAAAAAATCATGGCACAATTTGAAAACGGAACGTACGACGAAGTCAAGATTGTCTACAACCGATTTATCAATGCGGCGGTTCAAGAGCCTACGTTTGAAGCATACCTGCCACTAGAAGCCGCCGCTGCGGATACAGCCGAAGAAGGACCAGATACGGAGTATATCTTCGAGCCAAATCAAACAGAAATCATCGAGCGCATCATTCCCAATTCACTGAAGGTTCAGTTGTATAAGGGTTTGCTTGATAGCCATGCTTCAGAGCACGGTGCCCGAATGACCGCGATGCACCAAGCCACAGAAAACGGTGGCGAGCTGTTGCGTGACCTCCGAATTTCTTACAACAAGGCCCGTCAGGCTGCGATTACGACCGAGATTTTGGAGATTGTTGCCGGCTCAG
>Ga0209714_1001376_pt1 | contig 13219 bp, 8 predicted proteins | sample COGITO_mtgs_1104_5_FD_185517 | JGI IMG/M metagenome (GOLD analysis project Ga0209714, IMG submission 185517) | Pelagic marine microbial communities from North Sea - COGITO_mtgs_110414 (SPAdes) (version 2) | ecosystem: Environmental > Aquatic > Marine > Epipelagic ...
TGACATGTGTTGTTGTTGCCGACCAACTCATTGCAATCGAACCTGGAGATACGACCACAGCACTCTATGGAATCGCATACGACCTTGGCACGACGACTGTTGTTGCCTCGCTCATGGACCTAGCCACGGGGACGCCTTTAGCGGTTGCCTCAATGCTGAATAAGCAGCAGCCGTTCGGCGCAGACGTGATCAGTCGAATCAGTGCAACAATGCTCGATGAAAATGCTTTGGACAAACTCCGGGAGCTAGCACACTCCACCTTGAGTGATCTAACAAATGAGGTGTGTGCTGAAGCGGATATCTCCCCAGAACAGGTTTTTGAAATTGCAATTGCGGGTAATGCAACCATGGTGCAAATCGCTTTAGGAATCGACCCTGAACCACTTGGAGTCGCTCCATTCATTATGGCTACTGAGAGTTACCCAACTTTTCTTGCTAGCGAATTAGGCGTGATGCTTCACTCACGCGCTCGCGCATTCTTATTCCCTGCTTTGGGTGCCTATGTGGGTGGAGACATTATTTCAGGCGCGCTGGCTACCGGCATGGATCGCGACAAGCGGCTTCGCCTATTCATTGACATCGGGACTAATTGCGAGATTGTGCTTGGTGACGGTGAGCGACTCATCTCGACTGCGGCTCCAGCCGGGCCAGCATTTGAAGCCGCTTCGATCAAGTGCGGTATGCGGGCGGCGGCAGGTGCAATCGAGGTTGTCACCCTCACTGAAACAGACGTTCACCTTCAAGTGATCGAAGACGCTGAACCCATTGGTCTGTGTGGATCCGGACTCGTTGACGCTGTCGCTGAATTGGCACGGATGCGCATCGCAGATCCTTCTGGCCGATTCATGAGCGACGAAGTTATGGCAGAAACATGGCCAGCTTTATCTCATCGATTGATCACAATCGGTAAGGAACGGGTATTCGTTCTTTCCTTCGACTCAAATAATGAAGCGGGCGTATTCCTCTCACAACGTGATATTCGAGAATTGCAGTTTGCTAAAGCAGCGATCTCAACCGGCTGGAAACTCCTTCTCGAAGAGTTCGGAGTGAAGGAGAGTGACATTACGCAAGTACTCCTTGCCGGATCATTTGGTACCTACCTGTCAGCAAAAAATGCAATCGCAATTGGCCTGGTGCCCAAAATCCCGGTACTGCGTGTCATAAGTGCCGGTAACGTTGCCGGGGAAGGGGCAAAAATGGTGCTGCTCTCTGGGCCCGAACGTAATGGAGCCACCGCTTTGATGCGGGAAATCGCGTACTTAGAGCTCTCAGACCGAACGGACTTCAATGACCGATTCGTAGACGAATTGGCCTTCCCCGTCGTATGAACACCGCACAAGGATTTCAAACAAGATATTTTCATAATACGAATATAAGTCTTGCATTTTCTGATATATTATCTTCTTGTGAGTGATTCTTTAGCCGAGCAGGCATACTCGAGCATTCGGCGTCTGATCGTGACGGCGGAATTAGCGCCAGGTTCAGTCCTGTCCGAAGCTGAGCTTCAGGATTCCCTCGGCTTAGGTCGAACCCCAATCCGAGAAGCACTGCGAACATTGGCCAATGACCACTTGGTAGACGTGTACCCCCGAAGAGGGATGTTTGTTGCAGGTGTCGACGTCCGTGATCTGCGTGCGTTGAGTGAGGTCCGAGCAGTTCTTGAGCCATTCGCCGCCGGGATAGCCGCAGAACGCCGTGACGATTCAGACGTCGCAGCGATCGATCAACTATTGGCCGAAATCCGAGAACACAAGAATGTTGATATTCGGACGTTGATTGATCTAGACGAGCGAATTCACCATCGGGTGTATGCCGCGACTCACAATTCATTCCTCATCTCTGACCTCAATCGCTATTACACCCATGCACTGCGTATTTGGTTCTTGGCGCTGGACAACGTGGAAAATCTCACTGAAGCCGTCGAAGAACACGCAGAGTTGCTCACGGCGATTCGAGACTCAAATGCGCGGTTAGCCGTAAAAATAATGACCCGCCACATTAACGACTTCGAAGACGAAATGCGCAAGGCCCTGTAATACCCGTAGTAGACAAGAAATGAACCCACCCCAGTAAAGGAATGCAAATGAGTGAAGTACCATCGAAAGCCAAAGTAGTTGTTATCGGCGCGGGAATTGTCGGTAACTCGGTCGTTTACCACTTGGCAAAACTCGGCTGGAAAGAGATCGTTCAGATCGACAAAGGCCCACTCCCCAACCCCGGCGGTTCAACGGGTCACGCGTCTAACTTTATTTTCCCGGTTGACCACACAAAGGAAATGTCCGAGCTAACACTGGACAGTATGCGCCAATACAAAGAATTCGGTGTCTTCGTGGAATCCGGTGGCATTGAAGTCGCACGTACACCAGAACGCATGCAAGAGTTCCACCGTCGCATGCAGTCTGCCCGCGCATTCGGAATTGATCACTCGTCCTTACTCACCCCGGAAGAAATCAAGGAAATCGTTCCCTATATCGACGAAACCATAATTTTGGGCGGTTTCCAAACCACTTCTGCTGGCGTTGTGGACTCCCTTCGCATGGGCACGTTGATGCGCGAAGACGCTATGGAAAAGGGCGCATTAACGGTCTCGGCCAACACCGAAGTGCTGGATATTGTCGTAGAAGATGACCGGATCAAATCTGTTGTAACAGACAAGGGGGAAATTGAATGCGACTACGTCGTTATTGCGACCGGCTGCTGGGGACCCAAGCTGGCAGCCATGGCGGGCGTATCCATTCCGCTGACACCCGCAGTTCACCAAATGAAAGATATCGGCCCTGTGCCCATGTTCTTGGACGCAAAGTCAGACATTGAGTATCCGGTTGTTCGTGACATGGATACGAACATGTACGAGCGCCAGCACGGAACCGGCCTGGAAATTGGCTCCTACGCTCACCGTCCGATCCTGTACAAGGTCGAAGACATCCCGAGCAACGCTGAAGCGGCACTAACCCCGACAGAATTTCCCTTCACACAAGAGGATTTCGATATCCAAGATGAGCACGCACTTGAGCTTATGCCAGAAATCGTCGGTGATGAATCAATCGGTGAGAAGTACGCAATCAATGGCTTGCTATCACTCGTACCTGACAGCATGCCGATCTTGGGTGAAGCACCCAACGTCAAGGGACTGTGGTCCGCTTCCGCAGTCTGGGTGAAGGAAGGTCCGGGAGTTGGACGGGCAATCGCAGAAGACATGGTTCTTGGTGTCTCGGAAATTGACTGGCATGGTGAAGAGTATTCCCGTTTCCAAGATTTCCAGATGAGCCACGAGTACATCCAAGCTCGCTGCTTCGAAGGCTTCAACAAAATGTACGGAATCGTGCACCCATCGGAGCAGTGGGAGTCGCTTCGTGGAGTGCGCGTGTCCCCATTCTATGAGCGCGAAAAGTCACTGGGTGCCTTCTTCTTCGAAGCAGGTGGCATGGAAAGACCACAATGGTATGAAGCCAATGCAGAACTCGTTACCAAGTTCGGTGACGCGGTTATGCCGCGTACCGCCGAGTGGGAGTCGCGCTGGTGGTCACCGATCATCAATGCCGAGCACTTGCAACTTCGTGAAACATGCGCGATCGCAGACCTCACCGCATTTGTCATATTTGACGTAACAGGTCCAAAAGCTCTTGACGTGGTTCAAAAAACTGTTGTCCGCCAAATGGATGTCGCCGTGGGCAAAACCATCTATACCCCGGTTCTAGCACCTAATGGTGGGTTCAAAGCTGACCTCACGGTCATGCGTCTAGCCAAGAACCACTTCCGCGTCGTTACCGGTGGAGCGCATGGCATGGCCGACAAGAAGGCGTTTGCCAACAACCTCCCAGAAGATGGAACCGCCCACATATCTGACCAAACATCGGGCATGACGACAATCGGGCTTTGGGGACCAAATGCACGTCTTGTCCTGGAGTCCATCACCCAAGACGATGTCAGCAATGAAGGCTTTCCGTTTGCTAGCAACCGAATCATCGAGATCGGCAATGTGCGAGTGCTTGCGTCCCGAATTTCCTATGTTGGTGAGCTGGGTTGGGAACTCTATGTTCCCGTTGAGTCAGGGCTTGCGCTCTGGGACATGATTTGGGAAGCAGGTAAGGCGCACGGTCTGATAGCAGCGGGGGCGGGTGCCACCGTGGGAACTGGGCGTCTAGAAAAGAGCTACCGCGCCTACGGAAACGAGCTCGAGACCAGCTACAACATGGTCGAAGCAGGCATGGTGTTCCCGAAGGTCAAGGATCAGGATTTCGTGGGCAAGGACGCTTATGTCAAGCACCGCGCCGAAGAGCCCACGTCGATTCTGTGCTCACTTTTCATTGATGACCACACGTCGTCTACCGGTGAAAAGCGTTACCCACTTGGCTGGGAACCCGTAGTCACCCGCGAAGGGGAACTACTCATTGACGCAAAAGGCCGTCGCTCATTTGCTAACAGCGCCGGGTCGGCTCCTTCCCTTGGTAAACACCTAATCATGTCCTACCTGCCACCCGAGTACGCAAAAGTTGGTACGGAACTCGCAATTGAATACATGGGAGATCGACTGCCTTGCACCGTTGCCGTGGTCGGCAGCAAGCCACTATTCGACCCCGAGAACGAACGCGTTCGTTCCTAATCGATACTCAGCTATCTAAGGAGAATCCTCAATGGAAATTGCTGTATGTGTAAAACGCGTTCCACTGGTTGGTAGTGCTTTCATGCTCACCGACGATTCCATGTCAATCGATACTTCCCGGATCGGTGCAACGTTAAGCCCACACGAGGAAAACGCCGTTGAAGCTGCCGTGCGTCTAGTCGAGGCGCACGGAGGCAGCATCACTTTGTTTTCCGTGGGAGGCGCCGACGCTGAAGAGCAACTGCGAGAGCAATTGGCGATTGGTGCCGACCGAGCAGTTCTCATTGACACCGAGGGTGTTGAGATTGACTCCAAGGCAACTGCCGCATTGCTTGCGCAAGCGATCAAAGACGACTCCACCGATTTCGATCTTGTGATTCTTGGTAGTGAGAGCGCTGACTCCGGCGGGTATCAAACGGGTATTCGGATCGCCCACGCACTTGGTCGGCCCGTTGTCACCAACGTCAAGGGGCTGAACATTGAGGCCAACAGAGCCACATGCGAAAGGGCGGTTGGCTCCACGCGAGAGGTCTACGAGGTCACCCTTCCCGCTGTGATCACCGTCCTTGATGGTTTGAATATTCCCAGGTATCCCTCGGTACCAGGCCGCATTAAGGCGCGCAAAAAGCCGGTGGACAAGGTCAGCATCACGATTCCAGCACAAACCACGGTTCGCACAACGCTGCGAGTCCCAGTGTCCACGAGCAAGGGAGCAACGGACCTCGGTACCGGCCCAGACGCTGCAAAAGCACTGGTTGAAGTACTTAAGCAAATAGGAGTAATGCAATGATGTTAGTTTTCGCCGACCATGACCGTGGGACTATCGACCCATTAACTTTCCAAGCCCTCACGTTCGCGCGCAACCTCGACCCAGACGTTCAAGCAGTGCTCGTGGGTGGCGGCGGAGCCGGCCTTGATGTAACAGCGGCTGCAGCAGAACTTGCCCAGTATGGCGCGCAGATAGTTCATGTCGTTGAAATTGCCGGCTATTCGGACTACGCCCCACTTGCCGCGGCACGCGCCCTAGTTGAACTACTTGTTTCAACTGGCGCCAAGGCACTCGTGGCCGCAAGCAGCGCTCGGGGCAATGAAGTTCTTGCGCACGTTGCTGCAATCACCGACCGTCCTTTCACCGCAGATTGCTACAGCATTTCGATCGGTGACCCACACCAGATTGTTCGGGCACGCTGGGCCGGGAACCTGCATGAGGAAGTGGACGTTACCGCTGACGTTGTGATTGCGACAGTTTTCCCTCACAGCACGGAGGCAACACCCGCACCCGCAGCTGGCACGCTCAAAGAGTTCACGGCAACGGTCAGCGAACACGATTTAGCCGTGCGCGTTATCAACCGAATCGGGGCTAGTACCGGCGGTGTCACTTTGCCTGAAGCGAAGGTAATTGTCTCAGGCGGTCGAGGGATGGGTGGCCCAGAGGGGTTTACGATCTTGGAGGAAATCGCTGGCGCGCTGGGCGGCACCGTAGGTTGCACTCGCGTTGTGACAAGTGCGGGCTGGAGACCACATGCCGAGCAGGTCGGCCAAACCGGGACAAAAGTCGCTCCGGACCTCTATCTGGCTTGCGGGATTAGCGGGGCAACACAACACCTCGCCGGTTGCAAGAACAGCAAAACACTGATCGCGATTAATACAGACGCCGACGCAACGATTATGAACCACGCTGACTACATAATTGTTGGCGACGTGAATCAGATTCTTCCTCTCGTGCTCAACGAAATTCAAGCCTCAAAGTCTTAAGCCCCATCCCTAACATCAAAGGATTTACATGCTTTCTGACATTGAAATCGCCCAGGCCGCAACCATGGAACCGATCGGTGACATTGCGGCAAAGTTGGGGATTCCTCTTGCCAACATCGAACCCTACGGGCACTACAAAGCAAAGGTCCATCTTTCCTATCTCGCCGACCTACCTGCGAAACCGGATTCGCACCTGATCCTTGTCACGGCAATCAGTCCCACTCCCCCGGGTGAAGGGAAAACCACGACCAGCGTCGGCTTAGCCGACGGGTTGAGCCATATCGGTAAAGACGTCATGGTGTGCCTGCGCGAGCCTTCCCTGGGCCCAGTTTTTGGCATGAAGGGTGGCGCAGCTGGTGGAGGCAAGGCCCAAATTGTTCCCATGGAGGACATCAACCTGCACTTCACGGGTGACTTTGGCGCAATTGGGCTTGCAAACAACCTGTTGGCCGCATTGATTGACAACCACGTCCATCATGGCAACACACTCGATATTGACGTGCGACGGATCACGTGGAAGCGCGTTGTTGACATGAACGACCGGGCGTTACGAGACATAACCGTTGCACTCGGTGGTCCAGGAAATGGTTTCCCAAGATCCGACGGCTTTGACATCGTGGTTGCCTCTGAGATTATGGCGATTTTCTGCCTCGCGACCTCACTTGAGGATCTCAAAGAGCGCATGGGCAATATCGTGATTGGCTACACGCGGGACCGTCGACCGGTTACCGCTCGGGAGCTCAACGCTGAAGGCGCAATGACTGTGTTGCTCAAAGATGCCCTAGCACCGAATCTAGTTCAAACGCTGGAGAACACACCTGCGTTTGTACATGGTGGCCCTTTCGCAAATATTGCTCACGGATGCAATAGCGTGATTGCAACGAGCGCTGCAATGAAACTTGCTGACTACGTTGTAACGGAGGCTGGTTTCGGGGCGGACCTTGGAGCCGAGAAGTTTATTGACATCAAATGTCGCAAGTCAGGACTTCGTCCATCGGTTGTGGTCATCGTCGCAACTGTTCGAGCCTTAAAGTTTCACGGTGGAATGGACCATGGAACGGACGAGGACCTCGATGCACTTTCCGCTGGCCTTGTGAACCTCGAGCGTCATATCAGCAATGTGCGCGACGTGTACGGCTTGCCAGCAATCGTGTCCATTAATAAATTCACCACTGACACTGACGCCGAAATCGCACTACTCACAGAACGAGTAAAGGCTCTTGGCGCTGAAGTCGTGCTGGCCAACCATTGGGCTGACGGTGGTCCAGGTGCAGCTGCACTTGCTGAAAAAGTTGTAGCAGCGTGCGAAACCCAATCCAGCATGACTTTTGTCTACGAAGACGATTTGTCGCTGTTTGCCAAAATTGAAGCTATCGCTCACAGAGTTTATGGAGCATCAGAGGTTACCGCTGACAAGAAAATACGGACGCAAATCAAGGAGCTAGAGGCTGCGGGTTACGGGCATTTCCCCGTGTGCGTGGCAAAAACACAGTATTCCTTTTCAACAGATCCAACTTTGCGCGGTGCCCCGACCGGCCACAGTATTAATATCCGCGAGGTTCGACTTGCCGCCGGTGCAGAGTTCATTGTCATGGTCTGTGGAGACGTTATGACCATGCCTGGCTTGCCCAAGGTGCCATCAAGTGAAAAAATTGATGTCATCGACGGCGCGGTTGTTGGACTGTTCTAGGTGAGTGTTTCAACGCAGTCGAGATCAACCGTGCGGTTCCGAGCAGGAGCGGCTCAAACCCACGTTGATCGCTTGGCGGTGGAGGCACCCCTCACCCTCGTATTGGACGGTGAAGTCCTCGTCACCACGATGCGAACACCCGGGAGTGATACCGAGCTGGTCTGTGGCTGGTTGATTAACGAATCTGACGTTTTCCAGCAGGGTGACATTGAGACAATTCAAGAATTCGCGGGCCGGTCAAGTGAGAGCGACTCCGAAAGCAAAGATATGGAAGATATTGACACGGTCTTGGTCACTCTGGCACCTGGGATTAACGGTCCGCGGCCGAAAGCATTCATGACCACTAGCGCCTGCGGAGTATGTAGTTCTGACATTCTGGCGGCTTTCGCAGGGCCAAAGGCCGATCTCGCTCATGAAAACTGGAGACTCAATGCGATCCAGTGCGAAACCATGATTGAGGCAATGCGCGAGCATCAAAAACTCTTCGACAAGACCGGCTCCCTTCACGCTGCTGCCCTCTTCACCGAAACGGGCGAAGTTCTCTTTGTACGGGAAGATGTTGGCCGACATAATGCTGTAGACAAAGTCGTGGGAAAGGCCTACCTTGAAGGCAATTTCCCGATGACCAACCATATTTTGACCGTGAGCGGTCGGGTATCCTATGAAATAGTGCACAAGGCGCTCACCGCTTCAGTTGCTGCAATCGTTGCCGTTTCTGGCCCAACCACCTTGGCAGTAGACCTTGCCAGGGAACATGGTCTTGTGCTTATTGGTTTCACTCGCGAAGGAACATTCAATATCTATTCAGGTGCGGAAAAGGTGATCATGTGAGAGCAATCATGTGGGAGTCAACCGAGGCAAGCGCACTTGTTGACTCGGAAGTTGTCCTAGGCAATCCACTTGTCGCACTACAAGCCCTACAGTCTCAGTACGGGTTCGTCCACCCCGAAGCTATTGACCTGGTGGCGGGCGCATTCAATATTTCTCGCGCTGAGGTCTTTGGAATTGTCACCTACTATTCCGATTTTAGAACTGAGCCCTTGGCGGGAACCCACGTGCGCGTGTGCATGGGCGAAGCATGCCAGGCTGTTGGAGCTCGCTCACTTAATTCGGAAGTCGAACATTATGCAGCGGAGCACAGTGACGCTCGACTAGCAACGACCGAAGTCTTCTGCATGGGTAACTGCGCATTGGGGCCGACCGCAGTTGTTGGCGAAACTCTGATTGGACTAGCGACGGTGGACAAAATTGTTTCGCAACTAGAACGGGAACCTTCGTGAAAATTTATGTTCCCGTGGACAGCTCAGCAAAGTCGGTCGGCTCTGAGAGTGTGGCCGGCACTATCCGCGCGGCATTACCTGATGCCCAGATTGTGCGCAATGGCAGCCGAGGCATGCTGTGGCTCGAGCCTCTCGTCGAGGTGGAAACAGAACTTGGGCGTGTCGCCTACGGCCCGATTTTCCCTGAAGATGCCGAGTCGCTGGCGCAGGCAATCGCATCAAATGGAACCCACCACAAGTTCCTGGGTGTAACGGCGGACTTGCCGTGGATCCGGGAACAGAATAGGTTGACATTTGCCCGGGTCGGAATCTCCGATCCCTTAAACCCAACGGATTATGTAGAACTTGGTGGTTTGGCCGGCCTGCGCAATGCAGTTGCCCAACCACACACAATTGTCGACCAAGTTATGACTTCCGGCCTTCGAGGCCGTGGTGGTGCCGGATTCCCAGCCGCGATTAAATGGCGAACGGTCGCTCAATGCGAGGCAGATGTGAAATACCTGTGCATCAATGCCGACGAAGGCGACAGTGGAACTTTCGCCGATCGCATGCTCATGGAAGGCGACCCCTTTACCCTGATTGAAGGCATGGCAATCACCGCGATTGCAACCGGAGCGAGTGTCGGTTTTATTTACATTCGCTCCGAATATCCCGATGCAATCCGGGTCATGAACGCGGCATTGACCATTGCGCGTGAGCAAGGATGGATTGGCAATTCGATTCTAGGATCCGAATTCACATTCGACGCATACGTGCGGGTCGGTGCCGGCTCGTACGTCTGTGGCGAAGAGACTGCCATGCTGGAAAGCCTTGAAGGTAAACGCGGGATGGTGCGTCCTAAGCCACCGATTCCAGCCCTTGAAGGGCTTTTTGGGAAGCCAACCGTCATTAACAACGTCATGACCATCGCCGCGGTTCCCTATATTCTCACCCACGGTGGTGAGGCTTACGCCGACTTCGGAACTGAGAAATCTACAGGAACCAGCGTCTACCAACTGGCGGGAAATATTGCACAAGGCGGAATCGTCGAACTGGGATTCGGCGTGACCTTACGACACCTCGTTGACCATTTCGGTTCGGGTACTCGAAGTGGGGAACCCCTTCGGGCTGTTCAAGTGGGCGGCCCATTGGGCGCTTATCTAAGCAAGGGACAACTCGACGTTCCCATGGACTACGAATCCCTGGCTGGAATTGATGCCATGCTTGGCCACGGCGGAATCGTAGTTTTTGACGACTCCGTGGACATGGCTCAACAAGCGCGATTTGCCATGGAGTTTTGTGCTGAGGAGTCCTGTGGAAAATGCACACCGTGCCGAATCGGCTCAACCCGCGGCGTTGAAGTTATTGATCTGATTATCCGGGGCGAAGACCGTGCCGGAAATCGAGACTTACTTGTTGACCTATGTGAGGTAATGACCGACGGATCCCTCTGTGCCATGGGAGGATTGACTCCAATGCCGGTCCTAAGCGCACTCACGAAATTCCCCGAAGATTTTGGACTCCTACCGGAAGGGCACACAACATGACTCTGACACAGGAACAGGATCTGGGAACCCCAGCGCGAGAGTCAACACAGGTCGTGAGTCTTGAGATTGACGGCCAGAGCATTGAGGTGCCCGCCGGAACTTCGGTTATGAGAGCCGCCGCTCTAATTGGTAATGACATTCCCAAACTATGTGCAACCGACAGTTTGGAACCATTTGGTTCCTGTCGCCTTTGCGTTGTCGAAATTGACGGCCGCAAGGGAACTCCGGCCTCATGCACAACACCGTGTGAAAGCGGAATGAAAGTCTCAACCCAAAGTCCAAAGGTCTCCAAGATTCGCACGGGTGTCATGGAGTTGTACATCTCAGACCACCCACTTGATTGCCTCACCTGCCCAGCCAACGGGGACTGCGAATTGCAGGACATGGCGGGAATTGTGGGCCTGCGCGACGTGCGCTACGGCTATGAAGGCTCCAACCACCTTGATGGTGAGACTGATGATTCAAATCCATATTTTTCTTTTGATGACAGCAAATGCATTGCCTGTAGTCGATGCGTCCGTGCGTGCGAGGAAGTACAGGGAACATTCGCTTTAACCATCTCAGGTCGTGGCTTTAATTCACGCGTGAGCGCTGGCGCCGGACAGTCATTTCTGGAAAGTGATTGTGTGTCTTGTGGCGCATGTGTACAGGCCTGCCCCACGTCAACCTTGCAGGAAAAATCAGTTATCGAGATTGGACTGCCAACCAGGTCCGTGAAAACAACCTGTGCTTACTGCGGAGTCGGCTGTTCGTTCACGGCCGAGCTACGCGGGAACGAACTCATTCGCATGGTCCCTGACAAGACCGGAGGAGCGAATGAAGGCCACTCCTGCGTCAAGGGCCGTTTTGCGTGGGGCTATGCAACCCATGAAGAGCGAATCACATCACCCATGATCCGGGACTCGATTGACCAAGAGTGGCAAGAAGTCACATGGGATGAAGCAATTGCATTTTCAGCCCGTAGGCTGCGAGAAACCCAAGAGACCTACGGTGTTGATTCAATTGGTGGAATCACCTCTTCACGTTGCACCAACGAAGAAGTGTATGTAGTCCAGAAGTTGATCCGCACTGCTTTTGGTAACAACAATGTCGATACTTGCGCACGCGTGTGCCACTCGCCAACAGGCTACGGTCTGAACCAGACTTTTGGCACTTCTGCCGGGACACAGGACTTTGCCTCAGTGGCACTCGCAGACGTGATCATGGTGATTGGGGCCAATCCAACTGATGCACACCCGGTCTTTGCCTCCCGTATGAAAAAACGTCTGCGCGAGGGCGCCGGCCTCATCGTGGTCGACCCGAGGAAAATCGGGTTAGTTCGCTCCCCACACGTTGAGGCTGATTTCCACCTGCCCCTTCTGCCCGGAACCAACGTCGCCATGATGAATGCATTCGGGCACGTCGTTGTCACAGAAGGTCTGGTCGATCGGGCCTTCGTCGCGGAACGCTGCGACCCAATGTCCTTTGCCGCGTGGGAAAAGTTCATTTCCCTCCCAGAGAACAGCCCCGAAGCAATGGAAGAATCAACCGGAGTCAGCGCCCTTGAAGTTCGGGCCGCTGCCAGGGCGTATGCGAATGCGGCCAACGGAGCGATCTACTACGGACTTGGCGTCACCGAACACAGCCAAGGTTCCACCATGGTCATGGCAATGGCCAACCTCGCGATGGCAACGGGCAATATCGGGCGTCAGGGTGTTGGAATCAACCCACTACGCGGGCAAAACAATGTTCAAGGTTCGTGCGACATGGGTTCCTTCCCGCACGAATACCCTGGCTACCGCCACGTCTCTGATGACACTGTCCGGGAAGCTTTTGAATCTTTGTGGGGCACACCACTGCGTTCTGATCCGGGCATGCGAATCCCCAATATGTTGGACGCTGCAAATGCTGGCGAGTTCAAGGGTATTTACATCCAAGGCGAAGACATTGCTCAGTCTGATCCGAACACCGAGCACGTCATGTCGGCACTGCGTTCCATGGAAATCGTAATCGTTCAGGACTTGTTCCTCAATGAAACAGCAGCCTTTGCACACGTGTTTCTTCCTGGAACATCGTTCCTAGAAAAAGATGGCACGTTCACCAATGCCGAACGCAGGATTAACCGGGTCCGCCCGGTCATGCCTTCACCCACAGGAATGAGCGAATGGGGGGTAACCAGCGCCCTGGCACAAGCTTTGGGTTACGACATGCATTACAACCAGGCAAGTGAAATCATGGATGAAATTGCTTCCATTACGCCTACCTTTGCCGGTGTCTCCTTTGCACTCCTCGACGAAGTCGGAAGCGTGCAGTGGCCTTGTAACGAAGCAAACCCGCTCGGCACACCCACAATGCACAAGGATCGATTTGTCCGCGGGGAAGGGCA
>Ga0209714_1001393_pt1 | contig 13094 bp, 19 predicted proteins | sample COGITO_mtgs_1104_5_FD_185517 | JGI IMG/M metagenome (GOLD analysis project Ga0209714, IMG submission 185517) | Pelagic marine microbial communities from North Sea - COGITO_mtgs_110414 (SPAdes) (version 2) | ecosystem: Environmental > Aquatic > Marine > Epipelagic ...
TGAAGATGGAAAAGTAACCAGTCCACATGGCCTCGATTATAATAGTTTATTTACATATGCAATTGCCGCCATCCAAGAACAACAACAACTAATCGAAGACCTAAAGTCGCGAATCGAAACCTTAGAAAATAAGTAAAAACCCTTTAAACATACAAAAAATTATGACTACGAAAAACTTAATACCAAGAGCAAGCGGCGAAGGAGGAATCGGAATTACTGACGTAACCTGGGGTTATGGATATTACGACACAGGAAATTTCAATAAGGGCTTGTTTGTAAGCGGCCATAATATTACGCAAGTTATAGCTGAGACTGTTACTCAAGGCGGCCTAGGAGGCGAGTGGACAAGGAATGGTCTTGATATTTATTACAACGGCGGCAATGTAGGTATTGGTACTACGAATCCTGGCGCTAAATTAGATGTTGATGGTTCTATTAAATCTGCATTTTTGGTTGTCAATGACAACAACATGATTTCTTCAACTGAAGATGCCGAGCGATTTTTTCATATTTCGGGGCAATTCCCTTCTAGCATTGCTTATGATGGAACTAGTATCGGTCTTCCATCTGTAGTGAACTTTGCAAATTCCGCTGGTTTTGTTGTAGGCGGATTTCAGAAAATGCTTAACAAGGGATGGGTAGGCGAGGTTAGTCTGGACGCTATTGCGAATACTATCGCCCATGGTACTACTGTGACGATTCAGACATCAAATGATGGTGTAACTTGGCTTGATAAAGCAACCGCGACAACAAACCAGAATTTAGTTTACACCAACTCCACGCGATATACCGAAGATAACTATCTAAGGGTTTTACTTATAAGTAGCTCTGGCACTGCGAATGTCAGTGCATCGACATGTAAATTTTCGAATTTAAAAATCACTGGGATTGATAGCAGTCTCCGCGATTTCTATTACAATAAGAATCTAATTATAGATAAAAACGGCAATGTAGGTATTGGTACCACGCATCCCGAAGCAGATTTGCATGTAACTGGCAGCGTTAAGGTTGATGGCGATCTTGCAGTGGATGGCACGCTCACAACCATTAACAGCACAACTGTTAGCGTGGGGGGTCTGTTAGACTTGCGTCAAGCAGATGGTGGAGTTCAACTTCAAATGGGAAGAACGAATTCCTCTGTAGGCGAGGCATGGATGGGTGCAGATAGCAATGGATTTCATTTGGGGGTAGGACCATATGGTGTGGATAATACTGTAACAAACCCAAATGGATTTTCTGTAGATACAGTTGGCCGTGTAGGTATTGGCACTTCGACTCCTATTCATCCATTTGAAGTAAAGAAAGATGTAGATGATTGGGTTTCAAGAATCTACAATACTAGATCGGATTCATCTTCTGGAGGTTTACTCGTAAGATCAGATGCCACAGCCGCGCATAATTCTAGTGTTTTTGGAGTTTATGCTGATGGACAAGGTACCAATATCTACACGGCCGGATATAAGTTTCTCGTCAAATCCAACGGCAATGTAGGTATTGGTACTACGAGTCCTGAAGCCAAGCTAGATGTTCAAACGAATTCATTTGGAAGTATAGCTAAATTAGGGACGGTGGATGGAGATAAAAACCCAAGGATGTTCATAGGTAGTTCTGCTACTGGTATGTACATACTACTGGAGCTGGAGGCTTTGACTTTCAAGACGCTGGTGGTGGATCAAAACTGTTTATTGAAGAAAGCGGCAATGTAGGTATTGGTACTACGGGTCCTGGTGGTAAATTGCATGTTACAGATTTGAGTGTATCGATTGGAACTGTTACTGTGACCAATACTGGAACTGATGTAACTGACGGAACATCTTTAAATACCAGAATTTCCAACGGCGATAGAATAAAAATAAACAACCAAATCTTTACTGTTAGCGCTGTCGCCGAGACAACATTAACATTGAGTGGTACGCCCACAAATCCAGGAAATTTTATCGCTTATACCGATAATAACGCATTGGTTATAACGAGCGCAGGCCGTGTAGGTATTGGTACTACGAGTCCTAAGTTTAAACTTGATGTAGTAGCCCCTGCTACCATGGTTTTAGGAGGTAGCGATGACAACCTCGGGGCAACTAATAACTTCAATAAGTCATCTAGAGTGGGTGGTATCGCGTATACGAATTCAGATTTCCCAGTAAACATGATGATGCACACATCAACTGCTAGCGATAGTAATTTATATTTTGGATCGGGTACCGGCACTATGTATTCTCCCACGAAAATCATCTTTGGTACAGCAGGCAATACGACCACGTTATCGAGCAGCCCAAGCAATCGTAGAATGTTTATTCACTCAAATGGTAATGTTAGTATTGGAGCCGATAACAGTTCCAATAAACTGTATGTAAATGGCAACATTTTTGCTAACGGCACTATCACTCCAACTTCTGATGACCGCGTAAAACACAACGAACAAACTATCGTTGGTGCTATTGAAATTCTTGGCAAGCTTACTCCTAAAAAGTACATCAAAACCACCGAAATGTACGATGCAGATCACGACTTCAAGCTTGATGCGAACGGCGATCCCGTTGACGAAAACGGCGAGCCAGTAGCTCACGCTATCGAAGCTGGTGTTATCGCGCAACAAGTATTGACAGTTGATGAATTGGCATTTGCTGTCAGCCCAGAAGGTGTTGATGAAGATGGAAAAGTAACCAGTCCACATGGCCTCGATTATAATAGTTTATTTACATATGCAATTGCCGCCATCCAAGAACAACAACAACTAATCGAAGACCTCAGAAGCGAAGTCGAAGCTTTAAAGAATAAATAGTTTTTATTTTTCTTGACAATTTAATTTTTTCATGCTACTATATGTGGCATGTCAAATTTACTATACAAGACTAAAACTTATCTGGTCGGTCATATGCAATATCTTAGCGGCCGAGATTGGCGCGAAGAAGTGACTGAGAAATTGGCGCCATTAAGTATTACTTGTTTTGATCCATATAAAAAACCATTCGTAAAAGATGTAGAAGAAGACGAAGCATCCAGAATAGAAATGGAGACCTGGATGAAGACCAAGCAATACGACAGAGTTTCAGAAAGAATGAAAACTGTTCGCTCTTATGACTTGAACTTGGTTGATCGTAGCGATTTTATTATTGCGCACCTTGTTCCTGATGTCGCAAGCTGGGGAAGCGCCGAAGAGCTTACCACAGCGATAAGGATGAAAAAACCAACCTTCATAAGTATGGAAGGTGGCAAATCAAAAGCGCCGCTATGGCTTCTTGGAATGCTTCCTCATAAATATATTTATAATAGTCTTGACGAAGTAACAGAAATGTTGTATGCTATAGACAATGAAATAAAACCAATAGACTCCGACAGATGGAGGCTTCTAAGAAAAGAATATAGATAATGAGCATAACAACATTTTTAATACTAAGCATAATTTGCGGACTAATACTAGTAGTAAATTACAAATAAACAACAAAGATAGAATATTTAAAATTTTTTATTAACATATACATATATATATTATGAGTGATACAGTACAGAAGAAAGAGAAGACAGAGTGGGACAACAGAGAGCTTGGCGCCCTTTGGATTAACGTGAAGGGTAACGACAAGTATCTTACCGGCCATATTAATAACGAGAAGGTAATTATCTTCAAGAATAAATTCAAGGATGAGAACCCTAAGGCTCCAGACTTTCGAGTTTACAAACAAAAGGAACTTGGTTCAGCTGCACCTGCAGAAAAAGAAGCTCCTGCTGCGCAAGAAGAACAAGAAGATCTTATCTAATAAGGTGTAATTAACTGTAATGAATACAAAATACGGATTAATCTGCAATTCTAAAATTCTCAAAAGCGAAGACCCTTCAAAAGACTTTGTCGGTCTCACCAGAAAAGATTTTGGTGGGATCGCCTCAGAACAAGGAGACGATAAGGCTTTAGAGAAGTTAAAGAATGACATATTAAAGAATCTCGAGCTCACTGTCGAGATTATTGATCACTGTAGAGAGATTGGTATTGATCATTACAGGCTAAACACTTCTATCTTCGGGATAGTTGCTGACCCTGGTTTTGATATAGACTTCAAAGACTTACCCAATAATAATCAATTGATTGAAGCCATTAAAAATATCGGCCGAACTGCAATCACAAAAGGGGTATCTTTATCTATTCAGCCAGATAAGTTTTGCAAATTAATTGACGACGACGAGAATGTTGTCGAGAAATCAATAGAAGAATTAAATTTCTACTCTTGGTTTCTTGATACTCTCGGCGGTCAACCTAATATCTCTTGCCCGATTACATTACATTTAAATTCGCAACCCAAAAAAGATGACCATGAATCTTATTGTAATTTTGCGGATAGATTCTTTGAAAACTTTAAAATGCTTGATTCTGGCACGCGAGATAGATTGGTTCTTAAAAATGCCGATCATGGATCTTGGAGCGCTTTTAATTTGTTTAAATACATGCATGTTTATTGTTTTGAAGAGCATGATTTTGGATTTCCATTGTCTTACAATAATCTTTTTGACGCAATTAACCCTTCTAAGATTGATGGCGTTATTGTTGAGCAGCAGATTAATGTAGGCGCATTCAATGAGACGTGGAAGGGTGTTGTTCCAGTTTTTACCTGGAGTGAGGCTAAAAGCCCAGAAGCTCCAAGAGCTCATGCCGCAGAACTGTCTGGGCCAATTAATGATTTTGGATACCAGATCAAATGGGAAGTGGATGTAACAGATAAAGATATTGCCATAATGAAGCTTTTCCAAAGTGATGAAAAAGCAAGAATTTCCCAAGAAGAGTTGGCTAAATTAACTAGAGGTCGCTACCAACGAGTGACTAATAATTACAATGCCCTTTATGAAGCTGCGAGGCAGACAAAAATCACCTCTCAATCCGGAGATGTGGATATTGTAGGCGCGCAAGAATAGTTCCTTGAAATTTTATGGGCGGGTACTGGATTCGATTTAATTTGGATTAGTATACTGCAAGCGGGAGATTGTGTTCGGCTCCCCAAAAAAACACAAAATTTGTAACTGGCAATAAAGCTCGTGCAAAGACTTTTGGTTTCCGCAAGGCTTCCAAGGTCGCTTTAGCAGCTTAAGCGCTGCTACCTCTCCCTTCTTGACGCAGATGTGGAAGACGAGGGGTCATTTATCTGCAAAACAGAAAGAGTTTACTTGTTTTCGAAACTGTAGTCCACTGAGTATGTCGGGGGTAAATAATTAAAACAATTAGTTCGATGTTAATATCAACAACTATAAAAGAAATTAACTAAGCTTGTAGATGTGTATTCTTGAAGATTTAAAGACAGCGGTTCGACTCCGCTTCCGTCCACCACTTACAATTAAGCCCCCTATTACTAGGGGGCTTTTTCTTTGGAGAGTTAGCTTTCGCCAACGGTCTTAAAGTTTAATTATTCAGGGCGCTTACCTAAAGCTTTTCCGTCTTGTCCAATTTCACCTGCGCGAATCTTTGTTGCGGATACCTGTTGAAGCTCTTGACTAAGCTCGATCATTTCAATATTATAGCCTACTCCACGACCATAGAAGATGTCCATGATATTTGGAAGCTCAATTATCTTGATTTTGTCGCCAAATTCTACACAAGCAGCTTCGATTTCTTTCTTTACTTGTTCGAATTTGTATGGATTCTTTTCGTCAATTCCTCCTACGTCGCGCAAAGCAATGCAGCATTGTCCGGTTCTTTTAACAGCTTCGGCGACAAGACTCTTGTGACCAATATGAAAAGGTTGGTACCTACCAATGAGAAGTGCGGTTGGCGCTTGATTATCCCAAGCTTCTGTTTGGTTTAGTTTAGCTAATACTTCTTTAGCCCATTCATCAGCAGCTCCTTCTCTCAATACGATGTCAGCATCTTCGGGCTTCTGAAACATTTTATTGGTATCTTCGTAGCGGCCTTCTTGTATTCTGTCTACCCAGATTGTAAAGTCGGCATTAAATGCTTCCCTCGTCTCTTTAGTTGGGCATACAAAGTCTGCGATCACATATGATCCACCCATTTTTGCCCAATCACAAAGCTTACCCATGCGTGTTGCGTGACTCAAACGATCTTCTGGCGAGAAGCCAAGCTCTGAATAGATATCTTGCCTGACTGCATCTGCATTAAACCAAGCGGCTTTAAGTTTGCTGACGAGTTTTTCAGCAAGCGTTGTCTTTCCAGATCCGGGCAAACCCATAATAAGAATTTTTCTTTTTGTCATATTATTTATATTACATTTAATTCAAGGAAAAGTCAGAAAAAACTTTACATTATTTTTGTTTTATGTTATAGTGTCTTTTATGAAAATTATATTTTGCTTACCTGGAAGAACTTTTTCTGATAACTTTTTGAATAGCTGGACTAGCTTGGTGGTTGAGCTAGGCAAGAGAGGAATACAGTGGGGGCTTTCTCAGAAGTACCACGTTAATCGATATTTTGTTTGTAATTCCTGTCTTGGTGGGGATTCGCTTGGGGGCAGAGATCAAAAACCATTCCAAGGAGAGGTTGACTATGATTATATCATGTGGATTGATAGCGACCAAGTATTCAACCCCGATCACTTCTTTGATTTATTAAACAAAGCTGAAGAGAAAAAATTAGATATCTTATCTGGTTTGTATTTAATGCAAGGCGGCAATGTCTTTGCAACTGTTAAAGATTGGGATAAAGAGTTCTTTAAAAAGAATGGTTATTTTAAATTCTTGGCGCCAGAAGATGTAAAGGGCAAGAAAGATCCAATCAAGGTATCTTATACAGGATTTGGATGGTTGCTTGTAAAGAATGGCGTCTTTGAGTCTCTTGAATATCCATGGGTACGCCCGACTTGGTTTGATGAAGATGGTGTCTACGAAATGACTACGACTGACTGCGGGTTCATGCATCGAGCTGCAGAAAAAGGTTTTGACACATATATTGACCCCACGATTATTGTGGGTCACGAAAAAACAATGATATTATAAATGAGCCCATTTAGTATAGTAACTAGCGTTAATCAAAAAATAATCAACCAGAAGCATCAACATGTAATCGCTTCAACCCAAAAACATCTTCCCGATGTGGATTTTTATATTTACAATGAGAATTCATTTTTAAAAGAAAACGTAAACATAGATGGAGCTTTAAACTTTGACTTATTCAAAGAGATAAAAGGCTTAGAGCATTTTCTGAGTAACTCTCCATTCAAAGAATGCCACAAAATTGGAAAAAAAGACCCCAATAAATATCTAAACAACCCTGATGAATATTTATCTAGTAATCACTATTGGAACAGAAATTCAATTTTTTGGTTTAGAAAGATTTGCTCGATTTACCATTGTTCCAAAATCTGCAAGTCAAACATTTTAATTTGGCTCGATTCAGATGTTTCTGTGCAAAAAAAAATAGACTCCAGGTTTGTTGATTTTGTTTCTTCTTATGATTTGTGCTCCATCTCAAGGAGAAATTTTAATGGCTGGATGTTTACGGACATGGGGGTGGTCTGTTATAATTTAAAAGCGCTCGGAAGGTCGTTTATTAATGCTTTTTACGATATGTACAGGTCTGAATCAGTTTTTACTGCTCACAGGTGGGATGATTGTTATATTTTTGACTTATTGATTGAGATGAACAAGAATACTTTGTCCTGCTGTGGGTTAAATAAAACATTTGGAGCGCCATTAGATTATGAAGAATACTTTTTTCACGACAAAGGTCACAGAGGCGGGTAATTTTTCTCAAAAAAACACTTGACTTTTAAAACATATTATGCTAAACTTCTTAAATCATGAAAATTAATACAAGAGAGTTGATCAAAGGTTCTGACTCCTACTTTGTCGTAACACGAAGAGGAAGACGTATCGAAGATAGGAATTATAAAGTTAAAGCTGACGCCGAATACAGGGCTAATTGCCTTTACACAACGCTAAAAGAGTGGGACCCAAAAGATATCAATCATATTGCTATCACTCACACTTCAAAGCCATACAAAGTTTACTAAAAATGAAGGTTAAATTTCAAAAATTAAATTCTTTAGCCAAGGCTCCTGAGCAGGCAAATCCTAGCGACGCTGGGTTTGACCTTACAGCCTCGGCGGTAACCTATCCTGCTGGCTCTGCAGGGGTTTTCATAGAGGTCTGCACAGGCTTATCTCTTGAAATACCAAAAGGTTACGTAGGTTTAGTGTTTCCTCGCTCAAGTATCAGCAACACAAGGCATTTTCTACGAAACTCTGTGGGTGTTATCGATAGTGGCTACAGAGGGGAAGTAAAGTTGAGATTTTCTGTTGATGATACAAATAGCGCTTATCAAATCGGCGATAAAGTTGGACAGATTGTTTTTGTTAAACTACCAGCTATCCAAATGATCGAATCAAAAGATTTATCTGATTCTGTTAGAGGCTCTGGTGGGTTTGGAAGTAGTGGGAGATAATAAAATGGTATTTTTTAATTATATGTTGAATAAGTTTTGCCCATATGCAGCGATCAGCTTTACTCTTTTTAGCTACATGTCTTTTGCGGCTTGGCAGCCATACTTAGTAATGGCTATGGTTTTCTTTATAGATAAGTTTAGCTTCAAGGCTGGGTATAGCGTTGCTTACTGTGAATCAAAAGGAATCAATCTAAACGATGAATAAACTAAAAAGATTTTACTTTAAAACTAAGAAAAAACTCTTCGGCAATGAATATTATGTTGTTTATAAAAATAGCGACAACAAAATAAAGACTTACCTCATAGGAGATATTGATTTATATAAATCCTTTGGTAATTTTGGCGAGAAAAGAGATAATGCAGGGTTCAAAGCTTATTGTTTTGCCCGAAAGTCGGTCAGATCATTTAGGCACGACAGAATAGTTTCTATAACTAAAAAGTAGCTGTGGATATTTTTCTTGCTCTTTTATTCTCGGGCATTCTTGGCGGCATTATATTTTATAATGTATTTGAAGGTAAGCTTCCTAAAAAAACACAAGAAAAACCAATTGAGCCACCCAAGCAACAAGAAAACCCTTTATCTAAAGAAATAGATAAACTTATTGAAAAAGAAAAAGAAAAAGATATAATACATTCAACAAGTGTAAATACTTTAACACAAGAAATAACTAAATTAAAAGAAAAACAGTCAGAATTATTATTAACTAATAAAAATTGGCAAACATCTTATAATCAATTAAACGCCGAGCAACTATCCAAGATAGGCTCACTAGAAAACAAAATATCAGAGGTATCCGCAGAAAAACAAAAAGTAACTTCACAAAAAAAGAGTAGCGAAGTAAGACTTGGACATATAGCAGAAACCTTAGCCCCATTTTTAGATCAATTTGAATTTGACCCAGAGACTTGTACTTTCATGGGGCGCCCTATAGATTACATTTCCTTTGGCGACGACGAAATCACCTTTATAGAAGTTAAAAGCGGCAAAAGCCAACTCTCCTCAAAACAAAGACTAATAAGAGATCTAGTTAACGATAAAAAAGTAGCCTGGAAAGAAGTAAGAATTAAATAAATTTATTAATCCCTAATAAAAATACATGAAAACGAAAATCGTATCATTACTGTTGGCCTTCGGGTCTTTTACTAACGCCGCCTTAGCTGCAAACACAGCAGAGATTGGATATACATCCGATTATTTCTACAGAGGCTCCCAACAATCCCAGGAAGCAGTTCAAGCTGCAATTGGTTTTGAGCAAAACGTTGCCGGCTTAAATGCTAGCCTTGGATTGTTCACAAATCAGTCTGTTGATTCAAGCGCCGATAGCTATATCGTTTCCGCTGGAGTTACAGAGTCCTTCCTGGACGGATTATTAGGAGCTTACGTTGGTCTTAATCATGTGGAAGATGTCCCGGGAGCCGCTTTTTCGGAAGTCCAGGTTTCAGTCTCTATTGCCTGCTTGCTTAGCCCGACCTTATCTGCGTATCGAGATCTTGATGATTCTCTTTATACATTTGAGTTGTCCGCTTCTCACGATGTTGAGCTTGGTTTTGCTGACTTAGGCTTAGGAGCCTCAATTGGTAACACTGATGTTTCAAATAGTGATTCCAGAACTTACTATTCTGTTGGAGCTGACCTTACTAAAGGTTTAAGTGACTCTGCTTCTGCTTTCTTGTCTGTCGATTATGTCGATGCAGATGACATCGAAAGAGAATTTGTATTCGCTACGGCATTAACATTTCAATTCTAATTAACCCCCTAATATAATATATGAAAAATACATTAGACACAATCAAAGCCTATGCTGGAGGTATTACCAGCGTTTTATTATCATTCATTGGATTACTCGTAATCTCTCAAGTAGTGTTTGGAGCTTCTGCTCCACTCGATGTTATCGCAAACCTTCAAGGCATTGTCTCAGGATTTGTCGGAGAAGGAGCTAGCTTAGCTGGAGTAATTACATTGCTTCTCTTGGTCTCCCTTTTGGGAGGATGTGGCTCTTGCTCTAAGAAATAGTTTTTTATTTCTTAACCCACTCAAAGGGTGACCCTTCGGGGTCGCCCTTTTTTTTACTCAAAACAACAAGATTGAAAAAATTTTCGAAAAGGGTGTTGACTTATAGTGGACTATATATTATTATAGAATAATGGACGAAGACGAAAACGAAGAATTTTACGAGCCAACAGGGCCAAGCGATTATGACGAACAAACTGATGCGTTCCGCTTTGATTTAGATAACTTAGTCTATAGATATATAGATGAGTTTGACATTAATACCTTCGTAATGGTTGGCGCCCTTCAAGAAAAAATACAAGAATTATTAGAAATAGGAAATGGAGAAATGGATCTAGATTTAGACGACGATGACTTTAACGATGAACAATAAGAAAATAATAGGATTAACAGGTTTTGCGAGAACAGGCAAAGATACTTTTCAAGCGCGCAGCGAAGTTCTACTTAAGCTTATGGATGAAAATTTCATAGCTCACAGATATGCTTTTGCTGACGCTCTCAAAGAGGAGTGTGACGAATTCTTGACAAAGAATATGGGCATATCTTCTTTTACTGATTTTACGCCCGATAAAGAGGTTATCAGACCATTTCTGGTCACCTATGGCACTCACCTCAGGCGAAAGATGGATCCAAATTGCTGGATCAAGAAGGTTGAGCCTTTAGTTACTTCGATTAATTCTGGCGCCAACAAGTCAGACTTTATATTTGTTACAGATGTTCGCTTTGAAAACGAGGCTCAATGGATCAAATCAATAGGCGGTCAAATCGTCAACGTGTCTAGAGACGGTTACGGCCCAGCAAACATAGAAGAAGAGGAGCAGTCTAAATTGATAGAAAATTTCATTGACCATCGCGCTTCTTGGCCTACCTTTGGTGGCGATCATATCGATCAATGCGATAAGGCAATTTTACCCATATTGAAAAAAATTTCCGCGTGAACCCTCAACTATAGTGGACTATATATGAAAAACGAAAGTCAGAAGAAATACAGAAACACAGAAAAAGGCAAGAAAGCTTCGTCTAAAGCTCAAAAGAAGTATGACGAAGAAAACCTCGAGAAACGTCGCGCGCAAAAAAGAGAATACATGCGCAAAAAACGCGCCGAAAACCCGAATTACTGCAAATGGAGATGAATAAAAACAATAATAAATCGAACAACACAAAAAGAAACGGCAAAGGAGATTCGCCTAGAAACAACTCTTCTAAAAAGTTCAGGGACAATTATGATAAGATAAAATGGAAGAAGAAAAAGTCTTGACTTTGATGAGTGTTTCTGGTATCCTGCTTTAATGGAAATTACTGCTAAAAAAAAGAAACGAGGACGCCCAATTGGATCTACTGGAAAGAAATTCAACGAACATCTCTTTCAAAAAAAATCCCTTAAAACTCAATTCTCATATTCTCAATATTGGCTTATAGAATACAGCTTATTTGAACAAAATCGAGAAGAGTTTAATTTTAAAAGCATAATTATCGCAAGATCTTCCGACTTCTCGAAAGTTATCTTAACGAGAAAATGCAAAGAAGATTTTCCTAATTCTCAATTACTTATAAAGAAAATCTCGATGCTTCATAAAAACTTCAAGATAAATGAGCGAAAGCTTAACGTATTAGATTGGATGGATATTAAAAATTGCGCTTTCCCGAATGATTCTATCACATTATTCAAACATAATGAAAATTAAACCCGAACAAATAGAATTGTATAATGACTTATTGCTATCGATGCAAGACGACATTAAATACATAATTCTAAAATATAGGCGCAACACCCACTTCCTTTCTGTTGAAGAAATTGTGGCGGAAGTTAATTATGGCTTGATAAAATATAGAGATTCTGCAATTAAAAAGTCGAAAGAATGCCTGACTAAGGTTGGTTTTTCCAAACTGCTTTACGCATCTTGCTTAAACAGAATAAGGTGGACGTGCAAAGGAGTAACCCAAAGAGATGTAAAGTATTTCAACAATAGTTCATTGAATCATGTAGTTAACGAAAATGGAGATACCTTGTTTGACTTTTTATGCAATTCCAAAGGAGAAGAGGACGAATTATTCAAGAAAATGGATTCGTCCGATAAATACAAGAATATAATAAAATGGATCTATGAGTACAGCGACTTCTTGACGGAAAAAGAGTTGCTTATCCTCAAGGAAAGAATGAAAGGGTTGACTCTTACTGAAATAGGTAAAAATCAAGGCATCAGTCATCAGGCCATTTCTTGCTCTTTTGAGTCTATGCGGGGAAAAGTTAATTCATACGTCAAAGCTAACTTAAACTCATTCTCTCCTGCTGTTTCAATTAAAAAAGCAAGAAAATCAATGGATCGTTTGTTCAGGTAGGCAAATCCTTCTTTTTTTTTGCGCTAAAAAATGTGTAATAAATTTCATGCGCGATAATAATGTTTTATATTTCCTGTTTCTTCTTTTGGCCTTGTCTGGTTATAACCTTTACAAAGAAAGCCAAGACAATGAGCGTCTTTACAAAATTTGCACAGATCAAGAAGGCGTAATCCAACTGCAATTAGAAGCAATTAATTCGCAAAAAGTATACATAAGCCAGCTGCAACACAACTACAACAATCTTTACTATAGTCAAGGTAGTTCTTACTATACCCCAAATAAAAAAGAAAATACCAATCCAATCCATTAATAGCCATGACGTTAAGAGAACTACTAAAAGAAACTCCTTATAAATCAGTATTCAAT
>Ga0209714_1001396_pt1 | contig 13087 bp, 11 predicted proteins | sample COGITO_mtgs_1104_5_FD_185517 | JGI IMG/M metagenome (GOLD analysis project Ga0209714, IMG submission 185517) | Pelagic marine microbial communities from North Sea - COGITO_mtgs_110414 (SPAdes) (version 2) | ecosystem: Environmental > Aquatic > Marine > Epipelagic ...
TTATCATAATAAAAAAGTATTTTAATACATTTTCAATCTTTTTTCATCATTTTTTCTCTTCAAAATCGCTTTTTTTCTCTTTTTTTATTCTTTTTTCCTAAAGTTTTCCATTTTTTCCCAAATTTTCTGAATTTTTTTTAAGTTTCTGTAAAAAGTTAATCAAGTTCTTACTTTGCGAATTAAGAAATCGCAAAACTTAATCAAGTTCTTACTTTGCGAATTAATAAATCGAAAAACTTATTCAAGTTCTTACTTTGCGAATTTTTTCTTTTTATAATTTTCACATTATCATAATAAAGTGCCAAATTATGAAAATTCTGTGATGTATACAATCACAAAAGGTGAGCATCTATACGTTGGATCGAGTCACGATTATGTTTCTCGGGAATATTATCATAACTCTTGTGTAAAATCATATAAACCTGGACAAATCCGGAAAAGCAAGCAACATTTGTATCACCATATTGCTCACAACAATTTGGTTAACCAAACATGAACGAAAGAAATGCAATAAAACAAGTAAAATCCAGAGATGAAAAAAATAGCGTATAACAGAGCTTGGTATCAACGCAAAAAGGCAGAGAGAGATATGCAAAAGATAATACAAATGCGTTAATTTCGTCGATATAACGGAAAAAAGAATAAAAAAAGAGAAAAAAAGCGATTTTGAAGAGAAAAAATGATGAAAAAAGATTGAAAATGTATTAAAATACTTTTTTATTATGATAAAAAGTGTTTGAAAATGGAAAAGTATTCCAAAATGGAAAAGTATTCCAAAATGGAAAAGTATTTGAGACCCTAAATGGGTTCTCCTCAAGAATATTTTTTTCTCACTCATTTATGTTTAATATTGACGCTGCAAAGCAGCATGGACGTAGTCCGTCAATATTGATTTCACACCATAACCACACGATAAACTTGAACTTAATTTTTCATTTCTATTTCTCTCCAATCATCTAAATCAAAACCGGATCTTGTGTTTCATTTATTTCCGCCACTTACCATGTCCTGTGAACCACATATATCCATACAATTCCCACTCATCTAACGTCTCATTTATTTTCATCAAAATCGTATTTATATCTCCTGAAATTGGTATTTTACTTTCGGAAGTTCTTTCGATATCATGCCAATATGCCTTTCTATTTGCATATGATAATATTCCCTCATCTTTCATTTTCTTTCGGAACAATTCGCTATTTATTATCTCTCTGTATAGCTTAATCATTTCCATTTGAATCATATAATGACTTTCTGAATCACTTGGTTTTGCTGTATAATTCTGTAGAATGTTATAATATAACAATAACGAATATGATTGGCACAAAGTGTCGTATTTATTTATATCCACGTCTTGAAACCCATAGCCTACACGATTATTTCCATCTTCATTGGTACTACATTGTATTACGCCATTCTGATCTATCAATACATGATGAGAACCTCCCTCAAAACTATCGTTTGCATGTTCTACATATAATCCATATTTTTTATCATCGTATGGTTTTACGTCGTTAACAATGATATCTCTTACGGTTTGATCTCCTAGGAACGAATTTATATATGTATAATGTTTTCGACCAAAATCTTCTAATTTTTTATCACATCCTTTTCGTTTTTTAAATCTTGTCTTTCTTTGATACTTTGTCATCCTTAATCTTCATGCGTTGTTTTTAATCCTCCTATATGAGAGAAAACTGAATCAATTTTTGTATGACTTATAACGTTTCTTTGTTCTTGTTTGACCCTTTGCTTTTTTACGTTTGGTCTTTGATTTTCCTCCCTTGCGTATCATTTGTTTCTTGCTCGGTGGCATGTTTTCTTTATCAGCGAGAAGTGCAGTCCCAACATCAAACAATTTTCTTATGACTTTTTTTTGCCTTTTGTCGTACAAATTGTCATCATCCTCTGGTCCAACAATACTTAACCGAAGACCCATAGCAATGAATTCTTTTATTTTTGGTAAATTTCCTTCTTGAATCGCGTTTTTCAAAGGAATTGTGAAATATCTGTCTCTTGGATCTCCAACTAAATATAAATGTCCGTATGTTTCCCACATATCTAATGTTGTTTTAATTCTGTTTATCATTTCTTTTGCAGTCAATTGTTTCAGATGCGGGTTATTAATTCTGGTAAAATCAATCCATGGAGCGGCTGAATATTTTTTCGTATACCCCAAAACATGGTCAATTAAAAACGCAAATTTTTTATCATTAATAACGCTTCTGTATAATTTTATCATTTCTTTTTGAATTGCTATATGATTATTATAATCTTCGGGGTCTGCTTCATAACTGTCTAGTTTTCCAGATAGTTTCAATAGTGTGTAAGATTGACATAGTGTATCATTTTTGTTAATATCTATATTCTGATATGCTTCAACCTCAACAGAACACCAAATATCACTTTTATTTGCTTTTTTTCTCAAAATATGATGCATTGAATCATCGCCGCTTGCAAAAGCATTATCATCGGCAGGTATTGCTTCAGTTATTTCCCACTTTGAATGATATTTCAGGATTTTTTGTACTTCCTCTCTCACTGTTTGATCTCCAAAAACTTGATTGATGTATGTTTGCATATAATTACTAAAATTTACCAGGTCTTCATACGTTTTGTCTCCTAATTCGTAATCAATAGCTGCTGCCATTATATATTGAACATACATAAAATAGTTTTTGTGATTACAATAAGTATTTGAAGAGGAAACGTGCCCGTCAATATTAATTTTAGACCATAACCACAACATAAACTTTAATTTAATTTTTCGTTTCTATTTCTCTCCAAGCAACGACAATAAACCCAACATAAATATTTCTATAAACATTATCTCATACATCCAAACAAATATATAAACATAATTTAATAAGACAACAAAATGGAACGCTTGTTGAATACTAAAAATATACAATTCGCGTGCCACCACCTTCATATTGACAAATCTAATACGGTCACATCCGAACTCTTACATGAATCACAAGTTCATATGAAAGAGAAATGGATTTTGATGAGAGATATCAAACAAAACTATACAAAAGAAGGTCTCAAAAAACGAATGATGGAAACAACCACAAATATTGTGAATCAGGGTTGCACGAAAATGCGAACATTTATTGATGTTGATAGTATTGTAAAACTAGACGCACTCGAAGCAGCACTCGAAGTAAAAAAATACTGGAAAGGTAAGGGTGTTGAACTACAATTGGGAACCCAACCGCTAGAAGGTCTTGAAACTGAAGAAAATGTTGACCTCTTCAACCAAGCAGCACGCCACGTCGATTTCATTGGCTGCCTTCCGTCGAGAGACAAATCCCCAAGTAATCATCTGGATATTGTATTTTCAAAAGCAAAGGAACTTGGCAAACCAGTAGAAGCACATTTGGATCAGTGTAATATTCCAACCGAAAAGGAAACGGAATTATTCTGCGACTTTGTGGAAAAATATCATTACCAAGGAAAAGCCAGAGCCATACACATCATCAGCCTCTCTTGTCATCCATTGGATTATCAAAAGAAGATTGCCAAGCGACTAGCCGCGCTCGATATTGGTGTGATTGTGTGTCCCAGTGCGGCGGTTTCCATGACCCAACATACGGAATATTCGTCCCCAATCCATAACTCGATTGCCCCTGTAAAAGTCCTCACAGATAATAATGTAAGTGTTGCGTTAGGTATTGACAACATTGAGGATATTTTTATGCCTTTTTGCGATGGAAATCTGGTGTTTGAATTGAGATTGCTGGCGGAAGCAACACGCATTTACGAACCCGATACCTTGATCAAAATCGCAACAAACACAATGGGATTTTCTTAGATAATCGGTTGCAAAAGCACTTTGAGATTATTATTTAAAAAATTATTATCTCATAACAAATATAGTATGTCTCGCGCACTTTCATCGAGACTACTGGACCCAGCACGCTCCAAATTGAAAGAGGTCGCACTCAACACACTCCTCTTTCCGACATCCATTCCGTTCACGAGCCCTGATAACGCATGGTGTGCGCCTACTATAGAGGCCACGCCGAATGTATACAAATATATGGCATGGGGGACGAATCTCTCTTATTCACAACCAGAATCAGACTGGACATCAATTCATACCAAAGATGCTGTTGTCTCAAACACGAAACATTCACGTCCAAAACTCGACCATCTATCGTTTGCATCTATCGAGTCGGACTTTTGTGCGCGGTATGTTGGCGAACCCGTTCGCACAAAAGAACCATATTCACACGCTCCTCCGTCATACATCTCCTTCGCAACCCCCGTATCAGACTTTGTGGGTGATAATCGCGTCGGCAATATTTCGCGTTCTTACACGATTACCGAAGCGCTTGCTCCTTCTACAGAAGCGCGCGTCCTTACCGACGCAACCGACTGCTTCCGCATTCAACACGTGAACGAGACTTGGACACGTCTGTGCGGCTACTCAAAAGATGAGAGTCATGGAAAAACACTTGGTATGTTGCAAGGGTATTCCACAGATAAGAAAGCTGTGGAAAATCTAGTATTGTTATTAAAAGAAGGGAAGTCGGTGGATGCTGTGCTTACTAATTACAACAAATGGGGGTGCGAATTCCACAACCACTTGACTGTCGACCCGGTTGTCTGTACACAAACACAGGATATAACCCACTTCATTGGGGTTCTGAAAGAGATTGATGGAGAGAATAAGAACCAGTATGCTATGAGTGGTAATTAGGTGATATTTATTAAATGAAAAGAATCTGATGTATCGTTTTCATTTAAATACTTTGTTGTCGGGTTGGGTTGCTTGTAGTTTATCGCATTTTTCTTGACTTTCTTGACTTTTTGGACTTTTTAGACTTTTTAGACTTTTTGGACTTTTTGGACTTTTTGGACTTTTTGGATTTTCTCATACTTCTTGACTTCTTACCTCCAGATGATAATAATACACTTCCGGCATTGACAGCTATATCAATTGCTGCTTTTTGTTTTATCCACGCTTTGTACGCGCCCGCAAAATTAACTGCAGCATCTTTTCCACTTATTATGGTTGCTTTCCATTCTAATATCAAGGCATCCTTTACTTCATCTACTACCATAAGATCTATGATAAAATCAAGAAAAGCATAATATACTTCTACATTATGTCTATTAGTATCATTTTCTCCCATCACGCGTTCATTAATATTACGACCATTCTTCGTTATTTCATCTCTTTTTGATGCCATTTCTTTATCATAATAAGTAATAAGGTCACCCTCACTAGGATCAAGTCCGAAAAATTTATAGGCCATATTTACGTAAGATAGTCGCCCTTGTGATTTGGCCACATTCATTATTTGATCGAACGCAAAAGAAACACTGTCTTCTTTTTTGAATAAATCATATAATGATGAGGAAACTATCTTTACCTTATTATTTGAAAGTCGCTCATTAAACCGGTCTCTCAATATTTTATTAAAAGTATCTGGCATTTTTAAGTGATGATATTTCCTTAACACCCAATTATCCACAAAAGACTTATCCATTTTAATTATCATACGAGGAAGAAGTTCTTTACATTCTCCACTATCCAGACAATTAAATGTTTGTTGTGACACTTCATGTGTTGATTTTACAATAATTGAAATTATTGGATCTATAATGCTACTGAAGTCAGAACCTTCAGAATTAATGATTTCTTCAAAACCACGGTAAATTTTCTCTCCTAATTGCTGTGTTGTTTTGATACCAGTAAGAGTAGCAGTTTTACCTAACGCATCTGAAAATACTCTCCCCGCAGTATCTGCTGAATTTGAAGCTTTTTTTTGCATTACATCAAAATGATTACCAGTTAAAAATAAAACCAGACTAACCATCACCAATATGATTAATGAGTAAAAATGGTGAGGACCACCGCCAATTTGATCTGAATCTAAATCATATTCAATGCCTTGTATAGATTTTCTTAATCCTACATATTCTCGTAAACCTTCGATCGTTAAAGTATCTTTATCACTGTTCAAAGAATTAACCCTGTTTAATATTTCTATAATATATTCCTTTAAACGTTCATCATTAATAATTTTTTGAGTCACATTAAATGCTACTTCTTGTTTTTTAAGTATTTCTGAGATTGCTTCTAAAAATCTAACATCTGGCATGGTGATTCCTTCGTTCATTATGTATTAGTATAATAATTTATTTAGTTCTTCGATTTGCTGTGCTTCTTCGATTTGCTGTGCTTCTTCGATTTGCTGTGCTTCTTCGATTTGCTGTGCTTCTTCGATTTGCTGTGCTTCTTCGATTTGCTGTGCTTCTTCGATTTGCTGTGCTTCTTCGACTTTCTTTTGATTGTTCTTCCACCGGTAACATTACCATTACAAGAATCGCCTTCACCATTCACTATACACTTTTTTGTATAGGACCTATTTGGGAATTCATCTGGGTTCACATTGACTAGCTGAGTCATTCGCATAGAACCGTGTTCAGGACGGGCGTGGCATGGGCCTGCTCCGACGCTGCGTACAGTATTATTAAAATGAGGATAATCTTTCGGACATCTCAAGTTATTTTCGTTGGCGTCATCATCCGGTATATCAATAACATTATTTGCGTCGATCGCTTCTCTTAATGTTCGTGCTGCACGCTCCTCGGATGTCTCAGAGCCGGTCATTAAAACATCCGGTTCTTCTTCTGCAGAAGCTTTTACAATTGGAACAGCCACAACAGGACGCAACTCGCCTTCAACTGATACATCATTGGAAGCGTTACCTCGATTTTTTAGTGACATGACGCCCCGAAAGGTACCAGTGGCTAACATTTTAAGTAGTGGATAAATGACTTTAGTTATTACATCTACTCCAGCACTTCCTGATTTTTGGAGAACTTTTAACACACCGAGTAACATATATTGAAGAATCTTTGCATTCTCTTTTGTTAATCCTTTTTTGATAAACACCATAAGTTTCTTTCCACTTTTTGAAATAATTTTTAATGCTTCGTCTTCACCATCTCTATTGATAACTCTATTAATCGCATTATCGAGTTCATTACTAACTTTCACTATTTCTTGTGGAATATTTGATGTTTTCGATACATTTTTTACTAATGCCAAAGCTTCAGGTTGAGTTAGAACACTGGTGTCAATTTCACTGATATTGTTCTGCTTCATTATTTTTTCATTTATGAGGTTTGCCTTAATTATTGCTCCTTTCAAAATTTTTCCTGGACGCCTATGTACATCATCAACACGTTGCTTAAGTTTTTCAACAAATGTTGTCATGCCATTATTTTGTTTTTTATTAAAATCATAATCAAGCTCAAGTGCTGAACGTGTTTTTTGGTTATATATTTGTTCCCAAGCATAAAGCTGACCCTTTTCATCAAAGTAATCTTCAAACCTTCTCATAGCATCATCAAAACTCTCATCGGTTGCCATTATAATATAATATAATATATAATAATATATAATAATAAAATTGACTAGACTATACCATATCCTTATGTGTCAATTTCACCTCGCTTGCCAACTCTCGAAGCAGCTTCAGTTTCATCTTCTCGGGTAATTCCGAAGTAGTGGAGCCGGCAATTTGAACGTACTTCTCTCGCAGATGATCAATATCCATCCATTTGGGATATTGACTTTCAAACTCGTTCATCCATTTTTTCTGGATTCCATGCTCCGCACTCTTAATCAGTTTCTCTCCATTATCCTCTTCCCATCCTTCATTCTCATCCTTGATAAACCACTCTTTCGTCTTTGAGTTCATACAATGGAACGGTCGTTCGGTCAGAGACAATGGGCGCAGGCTTTTCAGCACCACGTTCGTAATACAATCCATCTTGCTCTTATACAAATCGTCCAGCGTCACCTGAAGTTGCTTGGCAAAGTTCTGAATAGACATCGCATCCGCACACTTTTCCGTAAGAAACATTTGCACGTTCAACACCTTATTATGGCTGTTCGTGGTAATCGAAGCAGGCTCATTCAACTTCGGGACAATGTCCTTAAGCAACGCAATCAACTCATTTTGCCCATGCAGCATGTTGACTATATCGCTGTTCACCATGTTCGAAACATTCGCGGCATTCATTGAATTTTCAGGTTCATTATTCTGCTCTTGAACTTGACACTGTTTACGGTGGCGATAATAACTGGACTCGTGTTTATAAGATTTTCCACACGGACAGGAAATTTGGAATTTTTTACTAGCATTTTTGATAGCATTACTAGCATTGTGCTTTCTGCTGTGTAAATGTTTTTTAAAATCTCCTTTTCTCTTTGCTAAATAGTCACACTTTTTACAATACAGAGAATTGTTAGAATTTTCCACTAGCATCTTTTCTAATATATGCTAGTGATTTTTTCTAAATCTGTGGACCGCTTTTGCCATTTTTCACCCCCTTTTCTCTCCAAAAATCCCCCTACATAAGGTCCCTACATAGATTTTTGGTATGCCTCGGCAAGTTCCCTACATAATGTAGGCAAGCGTCCTTTTTTTGTCACTTTTTACAGAGGTTTGAAAGTCGATTTTCATAATTGAGTTTTTTTTGTGTTTTTTTTCGATTTTTCAAAATTGGGTCTTGGAACTTTGAAAAATGATGCATTTTGTGGAATTATCTAATCTAGTATATATATATATATATATATATATGTCGGTTTACAGCGTGGATTTTGATAATAGCAGCAAAAAAATTGAATTCACAGATAGCAGTAAAAAAAAGAACGTATACTTGAATTTAAGTTCTCTTGTTTCAGTTGAAACTGGATTACCATTAACAAATAATGCAACAATTGTAAATGATTATATCAAAAAACAAAATGAGTTGAATTATTTAGATTCCATGAAAGATTTTAAACAAGGTAATACAAATGTAACTGCTGCTGCTGCTGCTCTATTATTGAATGATCTTAAAATTTATGATGTTGACCAAACCTTCTCGATCACGCAACCTTCAAAGTTCGAAGAAATTTTGAAAAACTGGAGAAAACAAGTAATTGATGAATATGATTCGAAAATTCACTATACTTCGTGGTCAAAACCTAAAAAAAGCACACCATTAAATGCGCCAAAAAATTATGATGTGATTATCTGGGAAAGTGGTTTAGGTATTGATAAATTTGTAGTATCTTCTGTGAAAGGAATGAAAAACTTTGGTTCGTATATAGATCCTTTATCAAAATCAAAAGCCGATTTTGTGTTTCCAGAAAGTAATGCTACAATAAAAATAAATGAAGCATTTATGAAATTAATGGGTTTTGGTGATTCAAAACTGATAGCAAAAACAATAAATCAAAATGATCATTATAATTACAATATGATTATTAATCTTCCTCATGCCGTTTCTTGTAATAATGGTGATACTAAGTGTGTCATTGAATATGATTACAAAAGTACAGAAAAAGATCCTAATATGAAGTTTTTTGCTGGAAATGCTGAAAAAAGTAAAATGGTAAAAAAATCATCTACTACTGATGATAAAATAAAGACAATTATTTTAAAAGAATGGGGAGATAAAATGCAAGTTCTTATTTACTTCATTTATTATAACTTGATTGATAAAGATATTACTATGACCACATGCGATTTTGTTGTTTTTATTTTTTGTATTTCTCTAAAATTACCGTGTATATATACAGGCAAACAAGATTCAAAAGATAACAAAATTAAAGTGGGGAAGTTTTATTCTATTCAAGAATTTAAACCAAGTGAAACACCAAATCAAGATGCACAAAAGCGTTTTAACAAATTGCGTAGTGATATATTAAAAGAAAATGAAAGTTTTATTGAATTAGTAAAACATTTGCAAATGAATAATACAATACTTGAATTTGCAGGAGATTATTTGAGTAATCAAGACCCATCTTTTTATCAGAATATTATTGATGATGTGCAAAAAATACAAAATATTCTCAAGAATAACATTGAATACCAAGAAATAACAAGTTTTAACACGACGCCAGACGCAGATTCGGTATTTATCAATAGTTTACGGGAACAAGAAAAAGAAATGAAACACAATTGTTTGATCATACAATTCATAAAATATTACAAAAATCAAAGTAAATACAAATTATTTCAACATAGTCGCTATACTAAGAAAGTTCTTTCTAGTTATCAAGATTCTAAATCAAAAAATATAGAATTGAATTTAGTTTACAATGATAATACGCCTTTTTACAAACTAGCAACACCGCCAGCAGGAGGAGGAGGTTCAATTAATAAACCCAAAAGACAAAAAGGTGGTGCAATAGAAAATACTGATTATGAATTTGATGATTCTGAATACATTAGTGTATTTGATAAGTCAGATATTGATGATCATGATGAAGCTATAAAAGTTTTGTATGATGAGTTTAATACAAATCCTGGTGATAATAATTATTATTCTGTTGATTTACAAAAAATATTTGATTCTTCACTTGAACCAAGTTTTGAATCATTTATTTCTAAAAATAATATTGACATGAAATACAAAGAAAATCTAAAAGATACAATCAAAAACTATTTAAATTACGAGTCTTATTTTGAAAATAAAACTAATTTTTATATTGAAGAAAGCGATATTGAAATTATCGTAAATGATTATTTAATTAATTTACAATACATTTCTTTACCTTCAATAGAACAATTTTCTGACCAAGCATCAGAACAAAATACAAATAAAAAAGGTCGTTCACAAGAAGACAAATCACCAAAAGATATATCACCATTAATTAATCCTAATAAAAGTAGCTCCAAAAACACTAAATCCAACAAAACTAGTCCTCCAACAAAACTAGACCTATATGGTGGAATTTCTAAAAGACGAACCAAAAAAAATATTACCAAAAGAAAAAAGAAAAGGTACACACGGAAGAAGAGATAAAAATCTTATAACATATCATTATTCATTAACGTAACTTCCCCGGACAATTCTTTCAGCAATTTCAGCTTCATTTTTTCAGGCAATTCCATTGTATTTGTACCGGCAATTAGCAAGTATTTTTCTCTAAGGGCATCGCTCTCCATCCACTCAGGATAGCGCGCTTCAAACTCGCATATCCACTTCTTTCTTATGCCTTCTTCCGTGTTTGTAATTATTTTCTCTCCACTATCCTCTTCCCAACCCGCTGTCTCATCCTTGATATACCACTCCTTCTTCTTTTGATTGGTGCAATGGAACGGGCGCTCTGTGAGTGAAAGAGGTTTCAGATTTTTGAGCACCACGTTTGTGATACAATCCCTCTTATTCTTACACACATCATCCAAAGTGACCTCCAGTTGCTTGGCAAAATGCTGGATGGACATGGCATCGGCACACTTCTCGGAGAGAAACATCTGGACATTGATAATCTTGTTATGGCTATTTGTGTTGATGGTGCTATGTTTGATATTATTCAGTTTGGGTATTACCTCTTGTAAAAGTGTTGTCTGCGTAGCGATGGTCGCCTTGTGCTCATTTTGCATGGCGATCATTTGTTCTTGTAGCACCTTGTTCTGGCTCATCACATCGCACAGCAATTTCACGATGGGTTGCGAAGACCCCTCCATTCCAGACTCCTCGTCCGACATCCCATACTTACACATCTTGAGATGCCGATAGTAACTCGTGTCGTGGACGTAGCGTTTCCCACACGCACATTCGTAACGAACTTTTTTACTAGCATTTTTACTAGCATCACTAGCATTATGCTTCTTGGTCTTAAGATGACGCTTCCATTGCGATTCTCGCACACCGAAATAATCACACTTTGCACAATGGAATTTCGACGGAACCTTTTCGAACCCTTTCACTAGCATTTGGTTCTATATTATGCTAGTGAAAAAAGTTCCTAAGTCCCTTCAAAAACTATGTTTTTTGCCCCAAAAAGTCCCCTACATAAGGTCCCTACATAGATATTCGGGTATGCCTATGTTGTGTCCCTACATAATGTAGGCAAGTGCCCTTTTTTTGTCACTTTTTACAGAGGTTTGAAAGGTGATTTACATAAATGAGTTTTTTAGGGTGATTTTTTTCGATTTTCAAAATTGGGTCTTGGAACTATGAAAAAAGAGTGCATTTTATGAATTTTACTGTGTTAATCACCAAAACAAAAATAGTATATAATTATCTCAACTCACTTACCATAACGTGATATCGCTTGCCAAAGCATTTTTCCAAAGAATTCTTTCAACTTCATTCAGAACCTTCATCGCAATACCTTTTTCTTATTACATATTATATGGCGCGTACAAGAAAGCATTCCATTAAAAAGCGCACAAAGACTCCGAAGCGCACAAAGACTCCGAAGCGCACAAAGACTCCGAAGCGCACAAAGACTCCGAAGCGCACAAGAAAATCTTACGGGAAAAAACGCCGCAATCATCGCAAAATCAATAAAAAAGGTGGCGCGAATCCGCCGGCCAAAGCCAAAGAGGCTGCATTATTGAAGCAGATCAATGATGGCAAACAATACACGGTAAATTATCTTAAAAATATATTAGGTGATGATGAAAATTTCCATTCAGTCTATAAAGATAGATCGTTGACATATGAAGAGATAGCAAATATGTTGGCGGATCCAATTGACAAGGAAAAATGGAATGATTTACATCTTACATTAAAAAATGGTGATGTCATATTTCAAGTATCATATGATGAGGATTTTGAACCAGAACTCGACGCAGCATTCCTTGTGATTGATGATAAACTGATGGTTTTTCCGAAAGCCGGTAGTAATCCAGTCTACGAAACTGATTTAGGTGATGATGATTTTATTGATGTGGAAGGTAATATGATTCACCCCACAACATTCAGAATCATTGAAGTTGGATATCCGATCGACTTTGGATCTCCGATCGACTTTGATCGGTAGATGTTTAGAGAAAATAGAAATAAAAAATTAAGTTCATGTTTATCGTGGATTATCCATGAACCCAACCTATTTCGTATCTGTAAGCAGGCAAAGCGAGCGCGGAAGAGTATTTGAATCTCCTTTCTCATCGTCTGTACAACAATCCACGTCGGGTTCATAGGCATCGTCCCCATCGTTCAGGAGTATTCCCTGGTCCTGATCTTTCTCGGGTGTTCGGTGCAATGAAATGGAGTTTGTGTATGTGCCTCCGCGAACGTTGTTATATCCATACTTCACTATGTAGCTGTTAGTGTAAAT
>Ga0209714_1001408_pt1 | contig 13014 bp, 4 predicted proteins | sample COGITO_mtgs_1104_5_FD_185517 | JGI IMG/M metagenome (GOLD analysis project Ga0209714, IMG submission 185517) | Pelagic marine microbial communities from North Sea - COGITO_mtgs_110414 (SPAdes) (version 2) | ecosystem: Environmental > Aquatic > Marine > Epipelagic ...
TCACCTCCAACAAAGATCGAAAGAAGCTCATATACCTGAAGAGGTTGCTGAGATCAAAGTTGTCTCGCCGTCGAAGGATAGATGCCGCGAAATCTATTAGTAACGTTTTTGGTACATCCCTAGCGACTGATGCGTTTTCGCTGTAAATGCTGGTAAGGACCTTACTGATACCCACACCACAGCCAATCAGACTCATAAAATTTGCAACAGAGCCCGTTTTCAGTATGTCCTTTTTGCACATTAAATTGCCGTCAATAAAACCGCAGATGAAACGACTAGCCGCCCGCTGGATCTTCCGCAGGCAATAGCCCATCCCAATCTTCGTTCGTCTATTTTGTTTGATTTTCATTTCTAGAATTTCAATCGCCAGCAAATGCACCTCCAGCTTTTCGAACAAGAGCTGTCTTGGCGCGTGTGGCATGCCAGATTTCTTGTAACAGTGTTTTTCAAAGCGATTCAGAATGTAGACGGTCTCTTTCAGCTTCTCTCCTCCACAATCCCCCCCGTCGACGGGGAAATGGCCCGCGGCAGGGAAGTGATCGTCTTCCTCGCCTCCTATCTCTTCCTCGCCTTCTCTTCCCCAGCTGTCAAAACTGCTCAGATTGTTCTTCAGAATAGCGATGCTATTAACAATCTAAGAAATAGTGCGAAGTTAGTGTCATAGAACAAATTAAGTGCGCTTTAAACAAACGAGAATATGTCTTTCCTTTTGGAGGTGATCGATACAAGAAATATACCAACCGCGATTGTCTTTACAATGTCAAGCTAAGGAAAGAAAAAGTAGCCCAAAAAGAAAGTGCCGCCCCTTACCTCCAGGTACACGTTGATACTGTCGTTGTCCATGAGTAAATGCGTCTCGGACAATCTCTGGACAAGCATCGATTTCCGACTGAAATGCAAAAACAAGCTGCACATTATCTTCTCGACGAGTTCCTCATCATTGGTGACCAGCAATAGGTCGAGCAAGTTGTTGGTGAGCTGTCTTGCGGAGCTGTCGTTCAGGTCTAAAGAACTGCATGACAGAATGTTATTGGTTTCTTTGGGGCGGGAGTAGCCGAATGTTGAGGATGAGCTGCTATCCACGAAAAGTTTGTCGAAGACTTCTCTTCCCTTAAGTGTCAAATTTTTGGTAAAGGCAAGGTCCGTCTCCTTTTTGAGCGCAGTCTTGATAAATGTTAACTCAATTTCCTTCTTCGAGTAGGTCTTGGAATTGACAAACAATGATGTATTGAGCTTCTTATTCGATTCTTTCGCACCTTCGCCGCACAGTGGTGTGTTATTCGCGTGCGCCTCTTTTATCTCAGCAGCCAATGTGCTGATTCGTAAGTCAAGCGCAAGTCCGCTAAGGTAAATTATCATATCACATACCAAGCCACGACACTTCGTGCTGTCGATGATGGCCTTGCGCACCTCAGGTAGGTTCGTGTTGTCACTGTTGTTAGGCGTGCGCTTCTCTTGTCCCACACGCATGGCTGCGTTTTCGTCCACATGTAAGGAGTTGGTGCTGGTGCGATACGATGAAGGCATTTTTTCTGATCTCTCGCGATTGCCTGCTAGCAAGTTTGAGGATTCAAAATCCCCCTCATTTAGCAGCATTTGAGCATTGTATTGTCTCGAATTGTCACCGTCGCTGCCTAGTCTCCGCCGACCCTTGCTTACATCTTGCGATCGCAAAGGAAGCATCTCCATGTCGCCACTTCGCCGCTTAGCGACGGCTCTCTCTAGCGAATGCATCAAAATATTCAAGTCAATAACCTGGGCACTCCCAATTTTTGTCTTGCTCTCGCTGACCGCTTGCCTGAAGCAATGCCCAAGCGAGCGTCTATCCATCTTCTCGCAGTACTTTTCTGCAATCTGAGACAGAGATAAGACTTCTCGCCTTCTAGTCCATCGCCTATTTCGCACGAACGCGGCAGGTTGTGTTTTCGCCCACCAAACGGGCTCGTTCCGATTTTTAAAGATATTCGCTAGCGATTCGTTTGGCATTTCAGATGTGGAACTAGATGGCCAAGCGAATGAATAGAGCCACTTCGATGTCTCCTTGCTCTTGACTCCATCTAGTGTATCTGAAATCGTCCAATTTTCATCAACCCAAGTCCACATGCCACTGGTAGCGGTAGGAAGATCGTCAGCTCTTGGGTCGTCATTTATTAGGAAGAAAAAGTCAGTCTCGTCTGTGTTAATCGATTTCTTGTTCTTCTTCATAGTTTTTCTCAAATCGGTGATTTTCGGTCCCCCAAAATCTAGGTCTTTGATAGATTCCAAATGTTCTGGAGTGGTAAAAGGGTCGCGGTCTCCCGGAAGGGTCAGATTTCTCATACTCCACTTGCCTAAAGCAAACCGTTGCCGCTCAACGATTTCATCCACAGCCACCATTCCGCTATAGAATACGTCAGCGCCTGTACGCCCAATGTCGTTGATGCTGCTGATATCGCCTTCGTTGCGGAGACTTGCGTGGAGGGACGATAATATGTTTTCTTGACGAGAAATGTAGTCGAACATATCAGCTCCAATCTTGGTCTTGAGCTTCTCTGTCTTGGATTCCTGTACTAAAGAAATAGTGTCGTCTTCATCACTCTTGCTCTTAGCACGTGGCCGTGATCTTGTTTGTGGTCGCGATTGTTGTTTCATCTCAATATCTCCTCCGCCGATGTTGCCATTTGAAATTGAGTTCTTCAGAATAGATGTCAAAGTTTCTTTGGGGTCGGACGACAAAGAGCTAGATGAAAGCGACAATGACGGTGACAACATCGAGGACGAAGGCGAAGCTGACCTTACACTGCTGAATATCCCTTTATTTTCCTTCTTCGCTAACTGAATCCCATACGTCATGAGGGGTTCAAGAACCGCGAGCAGCTGGCTGAGAGAATCGCTGTCGTGAAAGTAGCCGCAAAAAAGAAGATTTTTGGCCATCAGTAGAACAGAAAGCGTGAGATGAACCTTGTCAGCTATCCGACGCGCGTAGCTGCGAGACCTAGAAGGCGAAAATTGGTCGCACATCTTTGCTGAACGGAGAATGCTGAAAATCACCATTTGCAACGAGTTAAACTTCTTCACTGAACTGTCTTGCATGATGGAGAAGTGTGAATTAGGTTGACAAGAGGAAAAGTTTTCGCCATTTGAACTTTTTCGTGCTTGCGCCACCTTTACTCTGTTGCGATTTTCGCTATTCAAGTAAACGTCAATATCTTCAATCGCATCCTTCGAGTAGTGAAGCTCGTCGTACACCCTCACTACTTGGGGGAGCAACAGCTCCTCGTGAGGGAAGCGATCCAGGTAAAGGACAAACATCAACTGGGCCAAAAGCGACCGAGTATAGTTAGGAAGCCTTTCATCCGCGATACCAGAGACAAGGGACTCGTAGCTAAACTGCTTCTCGACAGCCTTGATAACCTTATCGCTTCGACTCATGCACATGTTGGTGAATAAACGCAAAGTGCCGAGGTAATATTTCGCAAGCTTTTGGGCCCGAAAGTAGCGTTCCTTGCTTAATTTTGATTGTTCCAGCTTATGACGAATCTGAGCCCACCGATCGGCGCCATGATGAGCCTCCGGATCAATCGTCCATACAAAGTCGGAAAGCCGAACCCATTGCCTCTGAGAGGATTCTGAGGGGTAAAATCTCTTCAAGTAAGCGTTCCAATCGTCGGCGGTGATGATCAAGGAAGAGTCTGACTCATATCTATATTTGAGATTCAATCCATCGGCGCTGTAGAACAAACCATTAATATTAGAGCGATCGCCAAACTTTTTCTTCGAAGGATTGTAGTCGTCGCGGCCCTCCCACGAGACAACCAACTCGCACCCTCCGGTGTGAGTTTCCAAGAGTCCCCTGGACAAGTGACGAGTTTTGTTGTCTCGCTTCTTGGCTGGTATATGTGTTAGATGAGCGATTCAATAAGTAAATTTTGGGCCAATTTGGCTGGCTCAACTCCCTCGGTCGCTTACCTCTTTTGCTCATTGCAAGGGAGGTTTCTAAGAGTGCTTGTCGGCGGTTATGGCAATAAACATTGACGTCAATGTTGGAAAACTCTTCCTCCGACTGGGGGAAAAAACACTTGACTAATGACTCCTGGCAATCTATCACTGCTGTAGGGCTGCTGTTCGCATTGGTGCAAATATTGATGGAAGTTAAAATATCGAGAGTTGGCGTCTCAGGCGCTTCGTGCAGTAGGCACGATATGAAGTGCTGGATCAATTTGTTATCAACCAACTCTTTGACAAGAACGTGGTTATTCGTCATGATGTTATCTAGAATTTGGCTAGCTCCTATATTCCAGCTGATCTGGGACAACAATGAAGCCAGAAACCCCACTCCTCTCCTATGCCCTGAGAAAATCTCTTCCCCTCCCATAATAAAGTCACTGCTACTCTGATGGTAATATTCTTCTTTTTCTTGACGTTGACGCACGTTCTTCTTCGGGGAGAGGGAACCAGATTTGTTCCGCAGGTGATTGATAATCTTCCCGCCTCCGATCTTAAATGAACGTTCGCAGGCTGTGGCAGGGGACGAAGGAAAGGGGATCAATCCACAATCGAAGTGTTGCATCGCACAATAAATCTGTGACCTCTTGCCTGCCGTTATAATAGCAATAGTTCTACCAACCAGCTGGTGGATCTTTAAGAGCTCAGGCTAGGATGTGAAGGGGGGGGGGGGGTTAGGTCAATCTTGAGGTTTTGAGGCACTTACATAGTTTTGGAGGTGCAGGAAGGCGCGCTCACCTCCGTCATCAAATCTTCCTTCTGCAGACCGTAGATCTTGGGAGAAGCATACATTGCAAAAATCTTGTCTAATAGCTTCGTTCCTTGGACTATTCTTGTCGCTTTTTCTTTCATCTTAATCTGATCGAGGTCGAGAGCAAATTTGGCAGCACTCGTGTTATCAGCAAACACAGGCAATCCGTTACAAAAGTCTTGGACTGCCATCAGCATCTCGGAAACGTGGACTAGAGAACCAGTCTTAATGACGTTAGTACTACGGGTGCAGGGCGACGATAAGTGGAGTGTTTTGCCACTGTCTTTGAATGCATTTCGCGGTCTGTTCGTATTGTCCGCGGCACCAACCGAAGTGAAAGCCTCTTTCATTTCGTGATGATGCCTGCGACCTTCAAAATCAGCCTTTTTGAGGTTGTGCTTGTATTGATAGACCAGTCGGATGTAGCTTTCGCACGTTTTGATCGCGCTGAGGGCAAAATGTGCACTCTGCATTTCATGATTGTCAACTGCCTCAATTTTTACAACATCTTTCTCGAAAAAACGGCTGCTGAAGGTTATCTCGCAGCTACCTTTGGGTTGCGGAGAAGATTCAGTGTTACCCCCTTCACCTTTATCATAGTTCCAGCACTCGCCTCTCTCAACGGAGGGGTCAAAGAGATCTCGAAGGCGCTTTCGCTTGATGGTTTTTTTTTCGACAGTCGCGTGCAAGTAAAGCTGCTTCTGGCGGCGGTGACCTGTCGACGAAAAGCTGCTCTCATCATGCTCGCTCTCGTCCTCGCTGTCTTCGCCATCGCTATGGTGACCACTTTGTATTGGAGTAACGCCGCTATCGGGGCCATTTCCCCCTCCCATTCGGCTCTTCTTCCGTTCTTTTATCTTCTTTCCTAAACCGAACCCCAGTGGCCCCCCGTCCTCAACGGTTTCTTCCGCAAAAAGCGCATGCGACAAAATAGCGAAACACTTGCTTGCAAATATGCTGTTTGCGTGCTGCCTCATCATGCCGCCGTCCTCAATTGCACGGTTGTTCAATTTCTGGTTCTCACTGCTGGTGCTCCCTGGAGAGATAGTGAAGACGGTACTCATCAAGTTACTGGCACGGCTATAGTGTTTCTCGCTGTGCATGCGATCGTTCCCATTGTCAAAAGCACTGTTGTTACCCTCGACATCGTCAAAGAGCTCAGCGTCGTTCGTGGCCTCGCTGAAGTCAACCAAACGAATCCCATGAACAGTGAATTTACTTTTCTGAACAGAAGGATTTGGAGTCGGTACAACGCCTAGGTACTTTCCGGTAACTAAGTGCTTCAAACGAATTTTATCTCCCCACTTAACCACACCCCCAGTGTCGCGAACGAACCTTTCTATCACAAATATCGACTTAGGGCTTGTGACGACCTTGTTGCAATCACCCGCGCTACTAGCAAATGTGAAATCAACTCCTAAAGCGTGGTCGTGTTTAACCTTTCTGTAGAATGGGCTCTTGTATTTACCTGTGAGCCCCCAAAGGTAGGCATCGATTTCAGGGTTGAATATCCTGATTCCGTCGCCGTAATTAATGAATGTGTTTGGGGGGGTCCAACTGCTGAACCGATGCAGAGTAAGGACACTCGAAGACGCTTTCTTTGCGCTGGAAGTCGTCAAAGTCGAATGAGAGCGCTGTCTAGTTGCATTTTGGCGCCGCATAGACTCGAATTCATTACCCGAGGTGGCTTGAATGTCTTCATATGCCAAATCTCCATAATCCTTGTTAACAAAGTGTTGCGCTATATTGGTGTTGCCATCATGCTTTAAGTTCACCTCACAGATCGGAACACTGCTGTACATGCCCAAGATATCGCTGGCTTCGCTTACACTCACACTCCCGCTATTTGTCTCCAATTTGACCAGGTCACCGTCAAACACGCTCCCGGCCTGCCTTGATTTGAAACGGGGGGAGATAGCGAAGCTGGTAACTGTTTCAAATGTTTTACTACTAAACGTTGAGGAGTCCCGCTGCTTGTTGCGTAGGTGCCCGTGAGAAGCGAGCAACCGGTCTGATAGCTTCAGGGCGGTGCTGTCATGGTCAATAGTACTGTTTATTCCCGGGAGACTGCTTAGAACTTTTCCGGTCGCAACGTGCTCGAAAATCAACTCATCATCGTAGACCAGAGGGCGGCGCCCAGAACTACCAAAAATATGACCGAATGCTCTGTCTTCCTTGTTGTTCTTGTTGTTTGAATCTTTACCATTACTAGCGAAATCGCGACTGATGTTGTCATCAGGAAATGAATCAGGGCTGGTTTCATTATCTCCGTCCTCATCTTCGTCACTGTTGCCACCTGATTTGGTCACTGACATTCGATAAAACCCGTGTTCGCCCGGTTGTGCAAAGGGGCGTCGTCCGTCCGCGTGCCAATCGTTATACTCAGAAGCCAGCCACACTCTAAATAAACAGTAAAAAAGGTCGCCCATTTCCTCGCCATCGGTAACTACCACTGCCCCAACTTTGTCGTTAAAAGCTCCAGTTGACGTAACATACATTGTTGCTGTCTCAGCAGAATCAGTGATGTTGGGGTCACTAACTTTTTCTGGCACCCGACGAACTCGCGAATTGCTAGCATCCATGAATGAAAGTGTACTGTCATGAATAGAGACATTCTTAGTCTCGCCAGTGAAATACACTAAGTCTCCCACAGATACAGGCAAAAACTTCGCACGCGGCTCGTCCCTTTGGTTGGCATTTTTGCAGGGTCCATCTTCGCCTTCTCCAACATTTATGTTGAGGCCGAGTAGCGAGGTAAACTTTAATAACTCGTGACTACACAGTGACGTGATTTTATCAGAGTTGTTGGTATGATGGGGTGATTGATGACTGAAGGAACGCAAGCTAAAAAAATACGCAGCCCCAAACAAAAATCACACATCGCAGGGAGCGACTGAATGACATTTATTATCTTACCTGACATCATTGTTCTGGAGAAAGTTTTTCGTGGGACCATGGCGAAACGATACTGGAGGAAGAACATCACCGGACACTTTTCCGTGAATGGAGCCAATCACGCCCATTCCAGATGCAGTCACCCCAGTGATTAAACCAGCGGCAGCTTCTAAAACGTTGTTGCTCTCTTTCTGGATGATCTCTGAAGTGGATAGTGATGCTTGGTAGTCAGAAGCGCGGCGCCTTCGAATCTGGGAGTAGCGTAGAGAGGAGGTGTGAGCAGCAAAAGCTGACCCCTTAAATACAATGTTTGACTGAGAGGAACGATACAATAATTGCTGGGACAGCCTTGTAACTGAGGGGCCCGGTGGAGGGGTTGAGGTGATAGAGGGGGTAAATGGCTGAGAGGACGAAAGAGACCGAGAGGAGGGGCGGAAGGATGTAGAAGAGGAGATTGACATGGCAGAAGGGCTAGCATCATGTGATTGTGATTGTACATGACCGAGAAATTGTTTCTGGTGAGAAGATTGATGCCGGGGAATGGATACGTCTTGGTCAAGGGATGAATCAGCATTGTGGAAATGCATTTGTGAAAGACTGAGTAGGTGGCAGTTGAATTAGAGTAGGACAGCGGCAAAAAAAGCTCTGTGAATCTGACACTTTCCAGCGGAACAACAGATACCAACACCAGTTTACCATACAGCTATTATTATATTTACTTACTATTTAAAAGTGGGTTAGAGGCCCTCTGACAAGTCGGCAACGGCCACTGAGCAGATTTTACTGCCATAATAAACCTAAACAACCTAAACCTACCCCCTTACCACTTGTTCGACACATCTGGAGTCCACCTATCTCTATATTCTGTGATTAAAGTAACAATGTGGGCCAAAACACACGTTATCGTTCCATTTCTAATGTTTGTATCCCAGTCTTCCGCCCAGCCTTCTTTTTCTCACATGTGGGATTTTCGTGGTTGCACCACAGGTGGTCAAGTCGTTGACACTGCTCCTGGAGGAACTCTTACAGCTACCCCTGTCAACGGTCCAATTTGCTCAGACGACGGAATCACTTTTGATGGTACCGACGACTACATGGATATCGAGGACTGGGAGTGGGGAGGTACTACTTCCTTTGAAGCCTACGTTAAGTACGACACATTCAATTCGAATAGTCGGATATTTGACTTTGGCAGTGGTGAAACTGACAATGTGGTCCTCTACAATGACGACACAGGCTCTGGAATAAAATTTGGTATTTTCCAAGGTTCATTAGGAAAAGAGTCAAACTCGTCTCACTTTAATTCTCTTACGTGGACTCACCTTGTTGTCACCGTTTCTGGAGCGACAACGAAGATCTATAAAAACGGAGTTTGTGTGAGCACTTCTATTGATGGACACGAGCCGAACGTCATGACTCGGAGCCAGCACTGGATAGGGCGCTCAGCTTTGGCATCTGATGGCTACTTCGATGGCAAGATTGCCTACCTTAGGACTTGGCACGGTGTAGAGCTCGCTCAAGACGATGTTACTGCTCTCTATGCTCGTCATGACACACCCCATCATGTTTTCGACTTTCGCGGCTGCACAGGGAACGTCTATGTTGTTGACTCTATAGCCGGTGACATTGTTGCGCAACAGACGAACACTGAGCGGCGTCCAGTATGCGGTCCTGAGGGGATATTGTTCAACGGCTACAAAGACTATATTGATTTGACGGACTGGGAGTGGGGAGGCACTACATCCTTCGAGCTCTATGTGAAGTCTGGCGAAAACAAAAATGCCAGGTTATTTGATTTCGGCTTTCAGCCAAGTATCGGCCAGAATGTTGATCTGAGGTTAACCGATGATAAACTACGGCTGTATTCATTTCAGGGGACGGATTATGATCCACTAGAAACCGATGATGGATTAAATCTGGCTGCTTGGATTCATATAGTCGCCACTGTGTCAGAGACAGCGTTGACAATTTACAAGAATGGTGTTCTCCTTGGGTCAGAGGAACATGATTTTATACCTAATGTTATGACTCGCGATCGGCACTGGATAGGTAGAGGTAACTATGCAGGGCCAACTGATCATTTCTCTGGAACAATAGCCTACCTGAAGATTTGGCACGGTGTGGAGCTGTCACAAGATGATGTGACCGCCCTTTACGCTCCCCACAACACACCCCATCACGTGTGGGACTTTCGAGGATGCACCACAGGTGATCCTGTTGTAGATTCCGCTCCCGGCGGAACCCTTGCAGCCATACCGATCAACGGACCCACTTGCTCAGACGACGGAATCACTTTTGATGGCGCCGACGACTACGTAGATATCGACGACTGGGAGTGGGGAGGTACTACGTCCTTTGAAGCCTACGTTAAGTACGACACATTCAATTCAAATAGTCGGATATTTGACTTTGGTGTCGGCGACAATGTCAATGCCGTAACACTTGGCAATCATCAGAGTAACTCTGCTGCTTACTTCGTCATGGGATCGAGCTTAGGTCATTATATTGGGTCCAATTTCGATTCTTTTACTTGGACTCATGTCGTCGCTACTGTCTCAGGATCGACCATGAAATATTACAAGAATGGGGTGCTCGTCGGGACTATAAGTGACGGTCAGGAGCCTGGTGTCTTGACCCGAACACAAAACTGGATAGGACGATCATATTCCCCTGATCATGGCTACTTCGATGGTACAATAGCCTACCTGAAGATTTGGCACGGTGTGGAGCTGTCACAAGATGATGTGACCGCCCTTTACGCTCCCCACAACACACCCCATCACGTGTGGGACTTTCGAGGATGCACCACAGGTGATCCTGTTGTAGATTCCGCTCCCGGCGGAACCCTTGCAGCCATACCGATCAACGGACCCACTTGCTCAGACGACGGAATCACTTTTGATGGCGCCGACGACTACGTAGATATCGACGACTGGCATTGGGGAGGCAGAACATCTATTGAAGTTTACGTAAAAAACAACGGTTTTGGTAGTGGGGCAAAAGTAATATCTTTCGGAAATGGGCCAGATGACAACAATTTTCAACTTGGGCTTAATGGGAACTCCAATGAAATTGATGTTAAAGTATTTCAAAGTTCATCACTGGCGAAGGAGGTGATCGTCGAAGGGAACTTTTTTTCTAATTGGACTCATTTCGTCTTTACTGTATCAGGATCGACCATGAAGATTTACGAAGAGGGGAAGTTAATTGCTACTGAACAAGATGGTTGGGAGCCGCTAAATATGCTTCGCTCCTACCATCTTATTGGTGCGGAATCTTCGAATAGCATAATGAATTTCATGGACGGAACGTTGGGCTACCTAAAGTTGTGGCACGGCGTCGAGCTGTCGGATCAAAATGTGAAGGACATGCTTTGTCCTGTTGATTGTGGACCTGGACTAGGGTGCAATATTGCCACTCAGGCGTGTGTGGACTGTCCTATCGGGGCATTCAGTAGTTCAACAAATAAATTGCCTTGTTCGTTTTGCCCTTCTGGTACTACGACGTCATGGACAGGGGCAACATCTGCTTTGAGTTGTGAGTGCAACGGAGGATACTATTCACTCGGAGGCGAGTGTAACCAATGCCCAGCGGGGAAGGTAAGCACGTTTGTAAATTACTTGACTACCGACAGTTGATCCTACCTATCGTACTCATTTTTTTTACTGACTGGCACAAATTTAACTTTTTTTTTTTGCAGTTTTCGGTGGCTGGTGATTCGAGCTGTTCATTTGCTTGCCCAGATGGATCCTTTGTTAACGGACAAAGCTGTGATTTCTGTCAGCCGGGTAAACACCTTTTGGCAGGTACAAGTTCTTGCATCAGCTGTGACCCGGGAAAGTTTTCTGATGGTAGGGCTACTGAGTGTGCCCTCTGTACCTCAGGCACTTACGAAGCCAATTCTGGTCAAGCAGAGTGCACAGGATCTTGCCCAAATCAACAGACCTACTCTAACTTTGGAACAGGTTTGACATCTCAAGAGGACCTCGGCTGCAAGACTTGTCTCTGCCCACTCGGTTTCAGGTGCGGAGTGGACAGTAACGGCACTTTTTCCACTGCGACTGAAGACTGTGTCCCATGCTCTCCTGGGACCTACGCGCCTTTTGGAGCTTCGGAGTGCCTACCGTGCGACGGGCCTGGCGACTATAGTGGTGAAGGCGCGCCTTATTGTAACGTTGCTTTGGCAGGCTATGTCCCAAACAAGTTCAGAAATTTAACAGTGCCGTGCCCAGCAAACACAAAATCAGAGCAAGGCCATTTTTGTGAGCCTTGTGAATTGAATAGCTATAGCAATGAGGGCAGTTCATCTTGCTACAGCTGTATTCCAGGAAAGCGCTTTGACGAATCCAGCAACTTTGACAACAAGTGTGTCCCATGTGGGGCAAACACTTACAGCTCCAGTGGCGAAGGAACTGTGTGTGCTAATTGTCCCGTTAACAGCTACAGCAACACCGGGGCAAGCAGCTGCTATCAGTGCATTCCTGGACAGTATTATGACAATTTCAGTGGTGCGGCGAATAAGTGCGTTGAGTGCGGTGAAAACACCTTCAATCCGTCCGGCAGTGGAACATTTTGTGTTCCCTGTCCAGAAAATGCCTATTCCAACCCTGGAAGTTCGGGGTGTTATCGTTGCCCGCCCGGAACCGAATATAACAACGCCCTTCCACCACCTGAGAAATGTCAGGTGTGTCAAGTTGGTTCCTTTTCCTCTTCGGGGGCATCTTGCGAGCTGTGTTTAGCGTCTAGTGGTTGGGTTGGTATGAGCACGGGTGCTTTAAGCTGTGAATTTTGTGGGCCGGGGACATTCGCCGACGTGACGACCAATGCTTGTGTAAAATGCCCCAACAACACGTTCTCCCTCGGTGGTTCTGACGTGTGTGTCGCGTGCGAGCTGGGGAAAGTGTCGACAGCTGGTTCTTCCGCCTGCAATGGGTGCGATCCTGGGACTGTACCCGTTGGCAACGAGTGTGTGGACTGTACGGCGGGCAAGTATGCAGAATATGGAGCAGTTGAATGCTCCAACTGCGATGGAGAGGGGCAGTACAGTTTACCGAGGGCACCTATCTGCTCCTTGGCCCCCCCAGGGCAAAAGCCAAACAATAATCGTACCGGAACCGAATTATGCCCAGTCGACTACATAAGCATTGGAAGCGCTGATAGCTGCTCACCATGCCCACAGGGTGGACACGCAAACCCCGGTGAATCTTTTTGCGAGCTTTGCAATCAGGGAAAATACTACGAACCCTTGTCGAATACCTGCAAGGCCTGCCCCGAGGGGAAAGCCAGTGAATTCGGCGGAAGATATGAAGACTGTCTAGACTGCAACGGGCCTGGGGAGTACACTCTTTCCGCACAGTCGCCATTTTGCAAGATTGCTGGCCCCG
>Ga0209714_1001413_pt1 | contig 12990 bp, 13 predicted proteins | sample COGITO_mtgs_1104_5_FD_185517 | JGI IMG/M metagenome (GOLD analysis project Ga0209714, IMG submission 185517) | Pelagic marine microbial communities from North Sea - COGITO_mtgs_110414 (SPAdes) (version 2) | ecosystem: Environmental > Aquatic > Marine > Epipelagic ...
TCTGATTTTCAAAAATCAAAACATATAATGACCATTGTGCAAAATAACGAAAAAGCTAATCAAGCTAACTCATAATGGAAAACTTAAACTATGGTGAGATAATTAACCTACTATCAGTCCTTGCAATATCTGCAGCTGTTGCAGGATTTATGGCTGGATTACTAGGTGTTGGTGGTGGAATTATAATGGTTCCAGCTTTGTATTATGCTTTTACAGTATTAGATTTTGAATTAGTAACCAGAATGCATTTAGCTGTTGGAACTTCTTTAGCAATTATTATTCCAACTTCAATAATTTCAACCAAAACTCATATGGAATATGATGCAGTAGATTTCAAGATGGTAAAATCTTTTGGTATATTTATTTTAATAGGTGTTATTGCTGGAACTTTTTTAGCAGTTAATTTAAAGACACCAACTTTAGTATTATTCTTTTCAATATTTGCTTTTATGGTGGGTTTATTTTTTATTTTTCTTAGAGAAAAACTTGTTGAAAATCCCAAAACAATTTCTGACATTGTCAAAAATATCTCAGGGATTGTGATTGGTTTTATTTCAGTTCCTCTAGGCATTGGTGGAGGATCTTTAATGGTACCATTTATGAGAACTTTTGGTTATGACATAAGAAAATCCATTGGTACAGCTGCAGCAGTTGGCTTTTTGATTTCACTTAGTGGAACGATCACAATGATTATGGGTGGAAAGATAATTGATAATATCAACACACCTTTTAGTGTAGGTTATATAAATTTATTAGGGTTTGCAGTATTTGTTCCAGTTACAATGATTATGGCTAGGTTGGGAGCAAAAGCTGTTTATAAAATAGATAAAAAATTATTAAGTAAAATTTTTGGTACTTTTTTACTTATAGTGTCCATAAGATCTTTCGTTGAATATCTAAATATTATATAATTAATTATGTTTAATTTTAAAGAGATAATTTCATCTATTGCTGATGCAGGTCAAAAACTTTTTAGTATAAAAAAGATTAAAAAAAATGACTTAGAATCTATTTTTTCTTTATGTGATGATTTAATTTCACACAAAGGTGCAGCATTTGGAATAACTGTAGCTAGAGATATTACTGAACTATATCAATCACTATCTCCAGAAAATAAATTATTATTTTTTAAAAAAATTAATGAGAAATATAAGCCTAGCTTTACAAAAGTTAACGAAGCAATTGAAAAATATACCAAATCTCAAAACGAAAATACTTTGTCAAATTTATTTAAAGTTTCTGAAGGTAAGAGAAGAGAACTTTTTAGAAGAATGAATATGGCACCCAATGGAACAGCGATTATAGTTGCATTAAGAGAAGATTTAATAAAAATATTAAAAGACAACAAAGAACTTTCAGAATTAGATAATGATCTTAGACATTTATTTAGAGCTTGGTTTAATCCAGGATTTCTTAAACTTTCTAAAATCACATGGGATACAAAGGCTGCAGTTTTAGAAAAAATAATTAAATATGAAAGAGTTCATCAAATAAAAGATATGAATGAACTTAAAAGAAGATTAGGAGAAGATAGAAGGTTTTTTTCTTACTTTCATCCAGCTCTTGAAGATGAGCCTATTATTTTTGTTCAAGTAGCCCTTACAAAAGGTCTTGGTAGATCTATTCAAGAATTAATGAAGCCGACTGATAATGAAGAAAAATCTTATGATACTGCTACTTTTTATTCAATTAGTAACTGTCAAGAAGGTCTATCTAGAGTCACTTTGGGTAATTTTTTAATAAAGAGAGTGGTTTATGAAATACAAGAAGAGCTACCTCACATTAAAAACTTCGGCACCTTATCACCTATACCAGGGTTTGCTGATTGGTTTAGTTATTTAGAAGAAACTAAGATTAAAAATATTTTAGGCGATCTAAAAGATCAAGATGTTATCTTTTTAAAATCTCAAGACTTAAAACTAGGTGATGGTAGAATTGTAAAAAATAAAGAAGCAATAACTAAATTAGTTGCACATTATATTGTTAATGAAAAAAATGAAAAAGGACTACCAGTGAATGATGTGAGTAGATTTCATTTAGGTAATGGAGCTATTGTAGAAGATATTGTAATTAATGCTAATATTTCAGAAACTGGCTTTAAAAGATCTTATGGTGTGATGGTCAATTATCTTTATGAATTAAAAAATATTGAAAAAAATCATGAAGATTACATGAATAGCAATAAAGTAATTGTCTCTGATAAAATAAAAAAATATTTATAAATATAATCTTTGAATTTTAATTAAGACCCCATTTAACTTTATTCCAAATTCTTTCATGAAAATAATAAAAAAAAAGAGGAATTATAGAGCCTAGTCCCAATATTCCAGCTCCTTTAAAACTACCAGTAAAAATATATCCAAATATTACCCAGTAGATAAAAATAAAAAGTCTCCATGAAAATGTTTTAGCAACGGATCGTATTTTTTTGTCAGCCATAATTAATTTAGCCTATAATAATTTTTGCTTATAGAACACATTTATATTAATGTTTAACAATGGCAAATAAAGTAAGTAAAAGCTTTCTAAAAGATTCTCATTTAATAACTGAATTAAAACTGTGTAGCATTCGTTTAATTGATAACGTTAAATTTCCTTGGATCATTTTAATTCCTAAGCGAAAAAATATTACTGATATTTCTGAACTTAACTCAAAAGACCAAATGCTATTAATGAAGGAAATTGTTCATTGCAGCAAGTTAATGAAAAAAATATTTAAAACAAAAAAACTTAATGTTGAAAAAATTGGTAATATTGTTCCTCAGTTACACATTCATATAATTGCAAGATCTACTAAAGATAGTACTTGGCCGTTATCGGTTTGGGTGGTTAAAGGAAAACCTTATACAAAAAATTTATTAGCTAAAACTATTTCTAAAATTAAAAAGTATTTTTAATAGAGGGTGAGGACAGAGGTAGTTTTAGTCTCCCGCCACTACCTCTTAACTATTATGTATCTGATTCGTCTCTAATTTGTTAACACGTTTTAATTGAAACTAGACTTTATCAACTGCTTGCTTTACTAATTGGTAAATAAGATGACCAAAGAGATAAAAGCAGATGATGTTATTTTCAATTTCTTTAAACAAATTTGTGATGAGAAAGATGATGTTAAATGTGTAGAGCTTGGCAATAGTTGGATTAACGCAATGAAGACCAATCTTACTAACATGGAAAAAAATCTGGATGAAGTGGATAAAGCTAAACATCAAGAAAATATAGATAGCAACATGAGCCACCTTAATAACCTTAAGGATAAATCTGCTGTGGAATGGCGTGAATACGCAACTCAGTGTATGATTGAGATTTTAGACCATAAAACAAAATCGTGAATTTCTTTAAGAGATTATTTTCAAGTAGCAATCTAGAATTACAAATTAATGATGGTGGACGGGCAGCCGCTGGATATAAAGGTAAAGCGGGAGACTGTGTAGTTAGATCTATTGCAATTGTAACAGGTCTTCCTTATCAAAAAATTTATGATGATCTTTATAAGGCAAATGAAGAATTTAGAACTACATCACGAACAAGACTTGCTAGAAGTTTAAAACAAAAAAATGATAGCCCAAGATCAGGCACTCATAGAGTGGTGGTTAAGAAATATCTGGAAAAGCTTGGGTGGCAGTGGACGCCAACAATGTTTATTGGTCAAGGCTGTAAAGTGCATTTAAAAAAAGATGAACTACCAAGGGGGACTTTAATTGTATCTTGTTCAAAACACATAACAGTTGTTAAAGATGGTGTTTTACATGATACTTATGATTGCTCTAGACGAGGCACACGTTGTGTTTATGGGTATTGGACTAAGCCTAATTAATAATATTATAATGAATTAAAAATCATATGAAAAGTTTATCTCTTAAAGCCAGCTGTTTGTGTGGTGGAATAAAATTTAAAACAGAGGGCAATCATCGTGATGTCCAAAATTGTCATTGTAGTCAATGCATGAAAACCCATGGTCATTATGCGGCTTATACCAAAATAGAAGAACAAAATATTAAGTTTATTAAAAAGACTACTTTGAAATGGTTTAAATCTTCAAAAAGAGCCAAAAGAGGTTTCTGTAATAAATGTGGAGCTAGTGTTTTTTTTAAAGTTTTTAACACTAAAGAGATATGTATAGCAGCAGGTATGTTTAACAAACCTGTAAAACTTAAAACAAGTATGAATATTTTTACCGAAGATAAGTTAGATTATTATAAAATAGAGCAGGGTATTCCTAAATTTAAACGTTATTCAAAAAAAGCTAAATAAATTTTGTATGAAATTTGTAGATATTGTTAAATATATTGCAACAATAATTCAGTTAATCACTCCAATTAAACTTTTAAAAATATTAAATTAATAGAAGATTCCCTAATCTATGATTTGCTAGCATTTAATATAAGAAAATTATTGAGGAACTAGCTTTATTGGTAAGTTTTTTGCCTTTAGTCTTAAGTTTTTTTAGAAGTTTTTAAGAGTAAGTAAGCCCGTTTCAGGATTAACAATTTTTTCATCAACAGAAGCAACTTTTCCATAGGTGAAACCAGCGTCCTTTATTACTTTTTTAAAATCGTCTTCAGTAAAAGTAGTTTCTTTAGAAAAATTTATGATTGCAACACCTTCTGGCCAAGAGACAATAATATTTTCTTCACCAGTAGCTGAAGCTAAATCTTCTGAAACTTTTTTTTGGCACTCCATACACACCATACCGTTCACAACACCAATCATCGCTGTCTCAGCCCTTAGAGCAGTTTGAAATAATATTGTTGAACTAAATATTATAAATAAAATAATTTTTTTCATAATTTTTAATACAGTAAAATATAATTTATTATTTTTACCTTTCATACATTTATGCATATTATTGTTTGTTAATCTTGAATTTTTGTTGACTTTTAGTACCCATTTTGGGTGGTTTACTTGTGTAATGTATAGTTTAATAATCTAGCATATTGTTTTTGTTAACAAAAAAGGAGAAATGATGAAAAAATTAAAATCAAATAAAGGTTTTTCACTGATTGAATTACTTGTTGTAATTGCAATTATTGGAGTACTTTCTGCAGTTGGTATCACAGCTTACACTGGATACACAGCAAGTGCTAAAGAACAAGCGGCCAGAACTCAATATGCACAAATTGTAAGCTTGTTAAATGCTGAATTTGCAAAATGTGGAGTTGGTTCAGGAAGTTACGCATGGGGAGATACTTGTGGTACAGCTCTAAGCACAACAATGGCTGCAAGCATTAGAACGTATGCAACAGGAAGCTTAGGGATGAAAAATCCTTACGCTAATACTCAAGCAGCAGCTACTTTTATGTCTACAACTGCTCCATCAACTGCAGCGACAGATACAGCGGATAATGGAAAAGTTTCAATTGTTTGTGATGCTACTAAATGCACAATCAAACAAAGAGTGACTAATGGTGGTACTGTTTTAAGTCAAGAAGTTAAAAAAGCCTCTTAATAACTAAAATATTAAAGCGCTATTAAATTAATAGCGCTTTAATCTCATGATAATATCAAAAAATTATTTCAAATAAGTGAATTTTGTTAAAAAATTTGAAGTTATAATTTTATCTATAGTTTTTGTATTTTTATTTTACTATAGTTTTAATCAATTCTACTTCCAACATTGGACCTCTATTCTAGATCAAGATCCAATTATTATTTATAATTCATTATTAATTTCATCTGGAGTAGAACAAGAATTAAGAGGTCACCCAGCTTATACAACTTTCTTAATTCTTGGGGGACTTTTTAAATTTTTATCTATTTTTTTTGATAGTTTTAAGATTGAAAGCTTAATGCTTTCAGAGACAATCGATGATGATTTTCAAATATTATTTTATATTGCAAGATTACTAAACACATTTTATATTTTTCTTTGTACATTATTTATATTTAAAATTTTAAAACAATTTCATATAAAAGGTTGGATCTCTTTAGTCGCTTCTATTTTATTTATCTTTCATTTATCAACATTTGAATTACTTTATTTGCTTAGATCAGAAATAGTATCAGTACTATTTTTTTTAATTTCAATATTTTATTTTTTAAAATCGATCAACACTAACAATATTTATTATGTAATAGTCTCGGGTTTCTTTTTATGTTTTTCATTATTGGCTAAAATACAAATTATATTTTTAATTTTTTGTTTCTTTGCATCAATCCCATCTATAATTAAGTACCTTGGTTATAAAGAGGATGAATATGAATTAGTTTTACAAAAATACAATTACAAAACTGCTCAGATTGTCATTTCTACATTCTTATTATTTTATCTATTTTACCACATTTTTGTTGGAATTATTTATTTGAAAGAAACAAATAATCAAATTTTTTTTTTCAACAACAATTTAGATCTTTATTTTTTTTGTAGTTTTGTAATTTTTTATAAAATATATACTTTTTATCTATCAAAAAAAAAATTAATAAACACTAAAATTGTAATATCTTTTTTATCATTAATAATTTTAGGATTTATATTAGGTGTAATTACAATTTTTTTATTAGATTTGCTAAAAATAATACCTGCTCACAAATCAATCTTTTTGAGGATAATGCATCCATTTGAATTTATGAGTTCGTTCACAGTTAAAAGCAAAATAGAAGTAATAAATATTTTTGTCACTTTAAAAGAATTTTTTTTAATTGGATTTTATGACTTGTCATATAACTTTAATATATATCACGATCATAAAGTTTTAGGAATTAATGCAAGAGTATTTTTTAGAACATTATATATTTTTATTATCTTAATCTTAATTTTAATTTCATTGGGAAAAACAAAGAACAAAAGTCTTAATAGTTTGACACTATTTTTTTTTGGAGCAATTTTAATCTATTTTCTCATCAATAACATTAGAGAAACTCATGGATATAATATTTATATTTTTCCTATTTTCTTATTTTTAATGAGTTTAATTTTTAATAGTTTAACGAAAAAAAAAGTAATTTTTTTCACATTTATTATATTAACCACTATTATAATGGAAAATTATTCTTTTAATAATATCCATAAAAACTCTTTTAAATTAGAACCAAGAGTTTATGACATTTGCAAAAACACTAATCCTAATAAATGGACAAATAGTGTTAACTATTTTTATAATCAATTATTTTCATCTCCTATTGTTTTGGTAGATGATATTAATTGGTGGTTTGAAAAATACCTTTATCAGCTTCATGCCGTCAATAATGGGATGTTCTTTAATCGATATTGTAATCAAGTAAATAGTTTTAGTATAGATAAGATAAATTTTTATTTTAAAAAGCAAGTTATTAACTAAAAAATTTATCACAAATACTTAACTAAAGTTAAATGGTTTACCCAATCTTTCGATTTAATTTTCCATTTTACCTCGTCCATAACTTCTTGAATAAAATGAGTTCCCAAGCCTCCAGTTTTTATTTCTTTAAGATCTCTAGGTTTAATTTTTTTTGGATCTGCTGGGTCTCCATTATCAAATAAATGAATAGATATTTTTTTTTTTGATATCTCTAACTTAATATTAATTTCTTTATCTTTGCTCTCTCCTTTGTAGCTATGTTTTATAATGTTTGAAACTGCCTCATCTACTCCCAACTCAATTTGATTAATAATTATATCTTCAACATTATGATCTTTAAGAAAACTTGTTAAAAATAATCTGATATTTTTAAGATTGTCTAGAGTAGCAGGAAAAGACTTTTGCATAAATCCAAATTACTTAAATTTTTGCGATTTTTAAAGTAAATTTAGTTTAACCATCACCAAAATGGTGCTGGCTTAACCCTTTTTTAATATTTTAGATTTATTATCTAAATTCAAAACAACAAAAAAATGAAATATAAAAAAATGTTTATTTTAATTTTTCTTTTCTTTTTAATCTTAATTGAAAGAGTTTTTGGAGAAATATCATATGAGCAAATTTTAAAAGATCCTAATAATTTAGAATTAAATTTACAATATGCCAAAGAACAAGAACAAGCTAAAAATTTTAAATCAGTTATTGCAACATTAGAAAGATTATCAACAATATACTCTGATAATTTAGATTTAAAACTTTACTTGCTTTCCATTTCTTTAAAACTAGATTCCAAAGAGAGAACTAAAGAAATTTTGAATGACATAAAAACAAACAGTAAACTTACAAAGGATTTAAGAGAAAGAATTAATGAAATAGCAAAAGTTTTAGAAGAAGATGACAAATCAATTAATAATAAATGGGCAAAATATATTGATTATGGTTATAATTATACTGCAGATAATAATGTTAACACCATAAGTAACTCTAATAGTTTATATATATCAGATAGCTTAAGTAATTATGCAGTTGATACTGTGATAGATGATAATTACGAAAATATTATAACTAAATATGGAGCTTTTAAAAATTTAACCAAAACCTCAAATGTTAATTTTAACATCGGTAAAAGTTTTACAAGACAAAATAGAGACAAAACAAAAGAGAGTGATTTGCACTCATTATTTTTAAATTATAACCGTTCATTTGATAAAATTTACTCATCAATATTTTATTCTTTTAATCATGTTAATAATTTAAATGAAGCTGACAATCAGATACATTCTTTAACTTTACAAAACCGACTAAATATAAAATCTAATCAGAATATTCTTTTGTCAGGAAATTTAGGTTTAACAGATTATAGAACTGATAGCACTTTTACTACTGCAGATGGTAAAAATAACCAAAATTTTGGAGGTACAATTGGTTATGAATATTATTTTGCTCCAAATCATAATTTAAAATTGAATATAGGTCAAAATGAGTATGAGGCTAGACTGGATGTTTACGGCTATCAAAATCAATCAAAAAACGTTTCTTATACAAACAATTTTAAATCAATTAATTATAGCCTAACCAGATCATTGAATTATAATCTATATGATAAAGCTGATACCTTTATAAAAAGTGACACAATTAGAGACGATAAAATCAAAACTGATACACTTTCTATATTTGGAAATTTTGATAGTTTATTAAAAGCTGAAAAATATAGTTTTCTTAAAAATTTATTTTATAATTTATCTTATTCAAAGATAAATTCAGAATCTAATATAATCAATTTTGATTATAAAAAAGAATTGTTTAAATTTGGTTTAACAAAGAGAGTTGTATTTTGAAAAAAATAATAATATTGTTAATTTTTTTACTTGGCATTGTTAACATTTCTAATGCTAACGATCAAATTATTGGTAGCATTGGCCTTGCTGTTGGTATTGTTAAAAATCAAAACGGTAATGTCTTAAAACCAGGCGATCCTATTTATTTTGGTGATAAAATTACAGTTGAAAATAAATCAAAATCACAAATTCTTTTGTTAGATGAAACAGTTCTAACTCTTGGTCAAAAATCAACTATTACAATAGATGATTTTGTTTATGACCCTAGTACAAATAATGGCAAAATTTTAACCAATGTAATTGCTGGGAGCATGAAGGTTTTAAGTGGTAAGATTTCTCAAGGAGACCCGGAAGACTTAATTGTTAAAACACCAGCCGGAACTATTGGTACAAGAGGAACAGAGTTTCAAACAATTGTTGATGAAGATGAAAGTAAAGTTTTACTGATAGGGCCAGGTGAAGATAATACATTGGGATTGAGGGCGGGATCCGTAGAGGTTTTTAATGATCTTGGAAGTGTGACTCTTGATAACCCATTTGCGTTTACTCAATTTAATGCTAACCAAATTCCAACACCGCCTGTTACAATTTCAAATGAACAATTACAAGAATTTCAAAATTTTCTGGAGGCTAGAAATGAGGGATTAGCAGAAGAGACTGTAGCAGAAGCTATTAAAGAAGGGTTGTTTGATGATAATCAAGTAACAGGTAATGAGGTTATTGGAGAAATTTTAACAGATGCACTAAATTTGAGTGACGGTGGGCTTACCTTTGATGAAATAGCTAAAGTGCTAGGAACAACTATGGAGCAGTTGCTTGGCGATGATTATCAAGAAGAAATGCAAAAAGAAACCCCTGAAAACCAAAAGCTTATGGCTAATGCAGAGGGTGGAGATGGTTTGGCTTATATTTTAAAATATGGTGGAGAAATACAAGGTGACAGTACCGCTGGACAATTTCGTGGGATCACTTCAGGCACCTACACTTATACAGGAAATAATATTAATATGGGCGCTACTAAAGGTGTGGGTTCAGGAACCTTTAGTTCTGTTAATATAGTTGATTTTGCAAATCGAAAAATTACAAATCGTTATACAGGAACCGTAAGTTTGGGGGGTGATGATCCAGTAGCATTTGATCATGAGTTTACTATAGATTACTCTTCTAGCTCAGCTAGTACTGTATTGGATGCTAATACTGTAATAGAATTTTTTAGTCTTAATAAATCCACAGGTGAAGTAACTCCTGTAGAAAATGCTCATCTTCCATCGGACTATAGGGTCAATAGCGATGTTTATAGAGCTGATGCAGGGATTACTTTGGGAAATGTAAGATTTAATGGTACCTCTAACTCACCAATAGGCTCTATAGGAAGTCCAACCATGAATGTTCTTAATTATAATGCGTCAGATACTTTAGAAAATTCAGTAAATGGGCAAAGGACGGCTATAATGCCAAAAAGAGATTAAATCAAAATTTAATAATTTTATCCTTTTTTTTGCCCCCCCCATTTTAGGTAGCTAAAAAGTAATAACACTTTTTTTTAATGTAAAATTAACTATGTCAAAAAACCTTAATCGAAGAAAATTTTGTAAGCATTCTAGTTTAGTAATCTTAGCATCATTATTTCCAAACTTTGCTTATTCTAATTCCTCCTCAAATAAAATAATTAAGGGTAACGTTTTGGTAAATGGAAAAAATTTTAATCAAAACTCTAATCTTAATTTGGAAGATGTAACTGTAATTGAAACTAATAATACATTGGCCCTACTAAAAAATGATCAAAATGGTTTTTTAATTAGACCTAATACAAAAATAAAATTCTTTAAAAATAAGATTCGAGAATTAGTTAAGGGGAGTGTTCATGGTATATTTGGAAAACAAAGTAATGAATTAAAAATAAAAACACCGAGAGGTACTATAGGTGTTAGAGGAACTGCGGCTTACATAGAGTATGAACAAAAATTTGACAGGACTTATGTTTGTAATTGTTATGGTGAAACAGCTGTTTATGATTTGAATAATAAAGAACTTAAAGTTTTATCTAATAAATATCATACACCTCTAGTGATCAACAATAATAATAGAATTGATAATTCACCATATAATTATCCATTAAATCATTTTGATGACAATATAAATTCAATTGAAAACTTTTTAGGAAGAAAACCAAAATGGGAACTTCCTGAGGGAAAAATGATTTTTTTTGCACCTGACAAAGAAAAAATTAATATTTAAGTGAAAAAAAAAATACTAGGTCCATTAGTAATTTTAATAATACTTATAATTTTTAATATAGACTCTAATCTTAAAAATAGAATTGGTTATTTAAATTATGATTTTTATCAAAATATTTTTGAAAAAAATTTTTCTACAAATAAAGTTATAATTGTTGATATAGACGAAGAGAGTATAAAAAAATTAGGTCAATTTCCTTGGCGAAGAGATATTCATTCAATTATATTAGATAAACTGCAATCTGCAAACGTGGCTTTAGTGGCTTTTGATATTTTTTTTAGTGAAACAGATAAACAAAATCCAAAAAAAATTCTTACCGAATTTAATATAGTTGCTGACATAAAATCTATTATTGATACTGATAACCTTTTTTTAGAGTCTATTAAAAATAGTAATGTCATTTTACCATTGGTAGGTTCAACTAAAGATACAAAAAAAAATCAATTTTCTATTAAATCAAATATTATTACAAAAGGTGAAGATCCATTAAATTATCTTTACAACTATCAAGGTTTTATTGCTTCCTTAAATCAGTTCAATGAAGCTGCCAAAGGTTTAGGTTCAATATCAATTATTGATAGTGAAGATGGAATACTTAGAGCGGTGCCATTATTTTTAAATATTAATCAACAACTCACTCCTGCTCTATCTATGGAAGCTATTAGATTATTAAATTCAGAAGAAAATTATGTAATTGAAACTGATTTAAGTGGTATTCAAACAATCAAAACCAGAAGCACTAATTTCAAGATTAATGAAAATGGATTAAAATTTATAAAATTTAAAAAAATAAATAAAGAATCATATGTTTCTGCTTCCGATATCTATGATGGAAATTTTGATAAAGAGTTATTCAAAGATAAAATAATTTTGATAGGTTCTTCAGCAGAAGGTGTTTTCGATCTAGTAAAGATACCCACAGGTGACATCATTCCTGGAGTTCAGGTTCATGCTAATATTATTGATAATATTCTTTCAAAAGATTTTATTGAAATAAGTTATTTCACCAAAATTTTCGAAAATATTATTTTATTGTTTGGATTGATAATAATCATGTTGATAACCAACTATTTTAAACCAATCTATTCTATAATAAATTATTTATTTTTAACTATAATTATCTTTGCGGTTAGTATTATATTTTATCAGATAAACTATTTTGTAGAAATTTATAATATAATTTTATTTAGTTCTTCTTTGTTCTTATTTTTATTATATCTAAGATTTGTTGAAGAAAATAAATCATCACTTGAAAATGAAAAGAAACAATTACTACTGAAAAAAGAAAGAGAAATTGCAGGAGAAGTACAAAAAAAACTTTTTCCAATCAAAAAAGATTTGGAGAATTTTATATATGCAAAAAATATACCAGCTAAAGATGTATCTGGTGATTATTATGATTATATAAAAGTTTCTGATAACGAAATTTATTTTACTTTAGCTGATGTTTCTGGAAAAGGGATTAAAGCAGGGATGTTGATGGCTAATGCATCTTCTGTTTTTAAATCATTTTCTAAATTAAAATTTTCAATAAATGAACTGGCTCAAAACATTAATAATCAAGTAAAAGAATCCTCTTACAAAGGTATGTTTATCACAGCTGTAATTGGAAAATTTAATTTATTAACAAAAGAGGT
>Ga0209714_1001416_pt1 | contig 12964 bp, 10 predicted proteins | sample COGITO_mtgs_1104_5_FD_185517 | JGI IMG/M metagenome (GOLD analysis project Ga0209714, IMG submission 185517) | Pelagic marine microbial communities from North Sea - COGITO_mtgs_110414 (SPAdes) (version 2) | ecosystem: Environmental > Aquatic > Marine > Epipelagic ...
TTGGTTTCATATATATCGCTTAATACCCCAAATCTACGTATAAGCACTTAACACTACCGATACGATTACGTATTGGTTGTTTCGTAGGCTTGTGTATTTTTCATTCTGTCCGTTAGTTTTTCTTTCAGGTACTTATATATAGGTGCAGATTTGTGTCAAGAAAACAAACACACAACAAAACACACGGATATGAAAACTTTTAAAAACACAATCAGAACGACAGCAACAGCAGCTCTATTTTCAATGGCTTCTTTGCTTTCATTTTCACAACAAGATTCTAAAGTATGGTTAACTATAGAGAACAGTAACAATGTTCCTACAGAAAATACTTCAGGAGTTCTTGTTTCAAATGACGCAGACTTTAACGCTGCTATTTCTTCATTAAATATTACAAACATTCAAAAAGCCCTTCCTTCATCAAGGACGGCCTCATTAACTAAAGTTTACGAAGTGAGCTGTGATTGTGATGTTGTTGATTTGTATACAACATTAACAAACAACGTAAGCGTTGTTTCTAAAGTTGAATACGCTCCAGTATATCAAACACTTGAAACGCCAGATGATTATAATTTATCTGTTTCTAGTCCTTGGGCTCTTGACTTAATTGGCGCAGAAAACGCTTGGAACATTACAACAGGAGATTCTAATATCGTAATCGCTATTTCTGACCAGAATTACTTTGAGAATCACGAAGATCTTATTGGAAAGTTCGTTCACTACGATCACACCAATACTGCTTCACAAGGTCACGGTACTGCAGTTGCAACTTTAGCGGCAGGAGCGACAAACAACACTTTAGGAAAAAGCGCGATTGGTTACAACAGTACTTTGGCTCTTTACAGAATGAATTACAATGAAGTTCTTGACGCTTCTTACGCTGGAGCGAAAGTGGTAAACTTAAGCTGGACTTCAGGATGCTCTTTCAACCAGTATCTTCAGGATGCAATGAATGAAGTATACAACAACGGAACTTTCATTGTTGCTTCTGCAGGAAACGGTTCAACTTGTGGTGGTGCAGAAAACTTGGTTTACCCTTCTGCTTATGACAAGGTATTTGCTGTCACAAGTATCGGTGAAAATGACAATCACGAAAGAACAATTGGCAACCCATATTCAACTCACCAACACAATGCTTCTGTAGACTTAAGTGCTCCAGGATACGATGTGCCTATTACTGCTGCTCCAGGATGGTACCTTACAGGATCTGGAACTTCTTACGCTTCTCCTATTGTTGCGGGAACTGTTGGACTTATGATCGCTGCCAACCCTTGCCTTACAAACATTGAAATCGAATACATCTTAAAGAATACTTCTACTTTCATTGATGATTTAAACCCTACTTATGCAGGTTTAATTGGAGAGGGGAGATTGAACGCTGCTGCAGCGGTAGAAATGGCAAAAGACTTTAATAAAATGTTCTTAAACGCTACTTCTTTCTCTGCCTGTACAGCGAACAGCGGTCAAATTGACATTGATATTGTTGGAGGAAACGCTCCTTTTACTACAGTATGGTCTAACGGCGCAACCGACTTAAACCTTACAGACCTTGCTGGTGGAGATTACACAGTTACGATTACTGACGCTGTTGGATGTTCTAAGGATACTACAATCACAATCGCGGATGTTACTCCTACAGTATTTATTGGTGACGTTCAGCACATTTCTTGTAACGGTTCTGCTAACGGAGCAATTGACGTTACAATTATAGAAGGAACTCCTGGTTACACTTTTGAGTGGGAAACGGGTGACACAACTGAAGACCTTACAGGATTAACTGCAGGTACTTACAGATTGAAAATTACCGACGGAAACGGTTGTAGTGTTTGGGGAAGCTTTGACGTAACGGAATCACAAGCGTTAACAGCAACTTTAGATGTTGTTCAGCCAACAGCATCAACTGATGGAGATATCGACTTGACTGTTGAAGGCGGTACTGCTCCCTACTCTTATACTTGGAATACAGGAGACGTTTCTGAAGATCTTTTCGGTGTCCCTGCTGGTTTCTATCAAGTAACGGTAATAGATGGTAACGGATGTGATGTTGTGGTTGATCAAACCATCCAAAACGTAAGCACTGCTTCTGTTAACAACCTTGAGTCTGTAAACATCAATGTGTTTCCAAATCCTACTAGTGATTATGCTACCGTGACTTGGGACAACAATGAAGTAACAAACCTTACTGTTGTAAATGCAAACGGTCAAGTTGTTGAGAATGCTGATGTTGACTTACAAAACAACTACACCACGCAAAACCTAAATGCTGGTATGTACTTCATTAACCTTACTGACAATAACAACAACACGAATACAAAGAAGCTTATCGTAAGATAAGACCTTTACAATATTGTTTTCTATCCATGTGATAAAAGCCCTCAAGATGAGGGCTTTTTTTATTTGATTATTTTATCCGCTAAAACGTTGCTTAATTTAAAGTAGCTTTCTTTTGTCCAACCGGCCACATGAGGAGTTATGATTACGTTGGACCTCTTGTTTAAATCCAGAAGAACCGTGTTCTTAGTTTCAACGGTAAAGCTTTTACTCTCCTCATCTAAAACATCAAGGGCCGCCCCAAAAACAAACCCTTCATCTAATGCTTTAATTAGATCTTTTGTTTTTAACACCTTTCCCCGAGAAATATTAATCACACGCACAGGGTTTTTAAACCTCTTAAAAAACTGATAATCAGCCATGTATGCTGTTTCATAAGTTAGTGGTACATGAAAACTAATAATAGTTGCTTTCTGGAAAATATCTTCTAAAGAACACTCTTTTATTGCTCCTTCTGAAAAACCTGTTTTGTATTTATCATGAGCAAGAACAGTTACGTTATGCTTGCTCAAAAGCTTAGCGAATGCCCTGCCATTATTTCCGTAGCCGATAATACCCACACATTGACTACTTAATTCAAGACCTCTGTTTTTTTCTCTTAACCACTCTCCATTATTTATGTCTTTATGGGCCATCTTAAAGCTGTTCAATAGGCTTAATAAAAAGCCCAAACAATGTTCTGCCACGGCTTGTCTGTTTCCTTCTGGAGAGCTATGAACGTCTATTTGTTTTGTTCTGCAATATTCTAAATCAATATTCTCCAATCCGGACCCGGATCGAGCAACAAACTTCAATTGAGGACAAAAAGATAAAAAATCATGGTTTAATGTGAACCTTGAACGAAGTACGATTCCGTAAGCGTCAGAGATTATTAATTTCAGTTCCTTAATGTTCTTTTCGCTTACGTCAATGCATTTATAATTTGTTTGAGTAAGCCGCTCTTTAAGAACAGGATGAACAGTGTCAAGAAAATATACTTTTTTCATTTTGTCTTTTTTCAAAATCTCCTTGTTTTTAACAACAAAGGTAAAAAACACATAAAAAAAGACGCTTATATTTTTGTTTTAAGGGCTTTTCTTTGTTTTTAGAACAACATGCGCTCGAATGCTTTTAATCGCTTATTAAAGACTCTTAAAAAGACTATCTCCCCAAATAAACAAGTAAAACAGAAATATCACTAGGTGTTACTCCTGAAACTCTAGAGGCTTGTCCAATTGTTGTTGGTTTTATTTCTGAAAGCTTTTCTTTTGCCTCGGAACTTAAGCTATTCAATTCATTATAGGTCATATTCGTCGGAATACTAACGTTTTCTAGGCGCAACATTTTCTCAGCTTGCTCTTGCTCTCTTTCAATATAACCCTCGTATTTCATTTGAATTTCTGTTTGGGAAACCACATCGCAATGATGGCTTTCAGCAATAAGAGACTTCTTCTTTGCTAACGGAGAAACCTCTATAAGTTCTTTCAAATAAACATTTGGCCTTGTTATAATTGAGGACAATTTAACTTGTTGTGAAATTGGAGAAGACCCTTTGCTTTCAAGAAAAGGATTTACATCCTTTGGAGTTATCCCTATTTTTTTTAAGTCACCGATCAAAACTTGTGTTGCCTTAATTTTCTTTTGAGTTTTATCAAAAGCATCCTGTTCTGCCAAGCCTATTTTATAACCTAAAGGCGTTAAACGAATATCTGCATTATCTTGTCTTAAAAGAATTCTATACTCTGCTCTACTTGTAAACATCCTATATGGTTCCTCTGTTCCTTTCGTTATTAAATCGTCTATTAATACTCCAATATATGCCTCGCTTCGGGTTAATATAAATGGTGGTTTGTTGTTTATTTTGTTGCTTGCATTTACACCAGCAATTAGTCCTTGACAAGCCGCTTCTTCGTAGCCCGTTGTTCCGTTTATTTGTCCCGCAAAATATAAGTTGCTTATATTTTTTGTTTCTAAGGATTTATGAAGCTGTGTTGGTTGAAAATAATCATACTCTATAGCATAACCCGGCCTAAACATTTTGGCTTTTTCAAAACCAGGTATTGTTCTCATTGCCTTTAACTGAATATCTTCTGGTAAAGATGTACTAAAACCGTTTACATAAATCTCTACGGTGTCCCACCCTTCTGGCTCTACGAATATCTGGTGGCGGTCACGATCGGCAAACCTATTTATTTTATCCTCAATACTTGGACAGTACCGTGGTCCTGAACCTTGAATTGCACCATTAAACATTGGTGATCGATCAAACCCTGTTTTTAACACCTCATGCGTCTCTTTATTTGTATATGTTATGAAACAGGACCTTTGTTTCACAAGTGCCTTTGTGTTTGTGAAACTGAATTTTGATGCTGGTTCGTCTCCCTTTTGTTCCTCCATTTTTGAGTAATCAAGAGTTCTCCCATCGACTCTTGGTGGAGTTCCTGTTTTCATTCTTCCTGATTGAAATCCCAATGAAACAAGTTGTTCTGTTATTCCCGTAGACGGCCTTTCTGCTGCTCGCCCTCCTCCAAATTTCTTTTCTCCTAAATGTATTAATCCATTTAAAAACGTGCCGTTTGTTAATATTACCGTTTTTGAGAAAATATCAATACCAAGTGCTGTAGTAACACCTTTTACCTGTTTATCTTCTACAATAACGCCTGAGCACATATCCTGCCAAAAATCTATGTTTTCTGTTTTCTCTAAAAGAAGCCTCCATTCATTAGAAAAAACCTGCCTATCATTTTGAGTTCTTGGTGACCACATTGCCGGCCCTTTAGACTTATTCAGCATTCTAAACTGAATTGCGCTTTTATCGCTTATTATTCCTGTTCCACCTCCTAACGCATCAATTTCTCGGACAATTTGACCTTTTGCAACACCGCCCATTGCTGGATTACAGCTCATTTGAGCAATCGTGTTCATATTCATTGTAAGCAATAACACCTTGTTGCCCATTTTTGCAGAACAATATGCCGCTTCACAACCCGCATGACCAGCACCCACAACTATTATATCGTATTGATTAAGCATGTTTTTTTTTCACGTGAAACAAAATTACGCCAAAAAGAACTATTAATCGAAATTGTTTCACGTGAAACCAAATAATTTAAGGTATTCTTCCTCTTTTAATCTCATTACCGTAATTTCTTCACGTGATTTATCATTAAATCCACACAAATGAAGACAGCCATGAATAACCAGCCTAGATATTTCTCTAGAGAAGGCTTCGTTATTATCTATTGCATTTTCTTTAGCCCGATCCAGGCTTACAAACAGATCGCCGTTAATTAATTCGCCTTCATTATAAGGAAATGTAATAATATCAGTAAAATAGTCGTGATTCAAATACTTTTTATTTAAAGATAAAAGATAGGTGTCAGAGCAAAAAACAACACTTATGTCTCCACAGGTAAACCCTTCTTTATCAAATAGTTGAACTGTTTTTTTAAGGCTTTCTTCGTTGTTTTTGTTTAAAGGAATACAGTCTTCGTAAAAAAAATTAATCATTTACTAAAAAATAAACTAACCTCGTTTCCTTCTCCTGTAAATTCAACCTTATCTGCTAGGTTTTTCATTAAAAAAATACCTCTTCCGTTCTCTTTTAAAATATTGTCTGGCGAAGTTGGGTCTGGTAAATTGTTAAAATCAAACCCTGGTCCCTCATCTCTTACGGAAAAACAAATATTGTGGGTACCATCAAGAACAGAAACATCTATTTTTAGATTTGTGTCTTCTTTATTTCCGTGTTGAATAGCATTATTAACAGCCTCAGTAACAGCTATTAAAACGTTTCCGTATGATTCTTCATTTACACCAATCTTCGAACAAACTTTGTCTATTAGTTTTTCTACCGAAGCTATTGATTGAACATCAGAAGCCAATTTTAATGATTCTATAATTTTATAATCTTGATTCATAGTAATCGAAAAAACTTAATTATTATCAAAATATTCGTTTGCTTTTTCTTTATAATACTTTTTAAATAAAGGTTCCGCGTAACGTAATAATTCGATTTGTTTTAATTTCTGTTTAGTATACTCCTCAAATATTATTTTGTTTCCCTTTTCTTCGTTTTTTCCAGATTCTGATTCTCTTTTTTCATCAAAACCCCTTTCTAATAAGGCTTTTTCACTTTCTAAAAGTCTCGTTAAAATACCATTTTGCCTGTTAATTGTTTCCTTACTAATATTTTTATTTATAATGTTTTTTTGTTGTTCTTTTAATTCTTCAATGAGTGGGCTTAACTGGTTACCTTCTCCCTTCCCTTTTTTATTCAATTCGTTTCTTAACTGTTCTAACCTCTGACGAATAGCTGATTGTTCTGCTGCCATTTTCGCCATTCCTTCACTACCCATTTGTCCTTGATTTTTCTCTCCTTTTCCTGGAGAGTTTCCTCCTGGTTTTTTACCACCCTCTTTAACTCCCTTTTTCAACTGCTCAAGCTGGTTCTTTAACATTTCCTTCATGTCACCAGTGTTCATTTTTGGTCCTGCTTTTGGTCGACCTTTTCCTCCTGGTTTATTACAGGATCCCCCACCTTCCATTTGAGACTGCATTTGTGATTGCATCTGTTGTAATACTTCATTTAATAATAATGCAAGATTATTATATGATGTCATAACCATCTGTTGATTTAAACCCACATTGCTTTTATTTCTATCTCCTACCGCTTCTAACGCTTTTTTTTGATTAAATGATATAGAGCTAAGCTCAGCATCAATAAAAGTCGCTAAAACAACTTGTCTCTTTGCTAAAGACATTAAACTATCCCTAACTATTTTAGTATCGTCATTTATCCTTTTTGTTCTCTTCCATATTTTCGAAATGCAGGATCGTTTGATCTCACTTTAATAAACTTATCCATTAATGACTCTTGGTTTAAACTCAATAAAACCAGTGACTCTAATATATTGCGAAGAGATTCCATGTCCTCTTCTTGTTGTTGTTGGTTGGAAGAATTTTGCATTGAGTTTAATTTTTGCGCCAGGTCATCCATTTTCTCTGCAGCATTTTTTTGGCTTTCTGATGATTTTTTTTGCTTGTTTTTTTCTATTTCTTCTTCGGCTTGATTTAGTTCTTTATCGATCGATTCTTGATCGTTTAAAGTATTCTCCAGTTTCATAGGGCTCTGAAGTTCTTTGTTTAGTTTTTGTATCTCTTTTATCTTTTCTTCTATTTTATTAAAATCTTCACTTATTTTCTTTTGCTCTTCAATGTTTTTTTGTTTTTGTTTTGCTAACTCCTCTTGTTTATCAGACAACTCTTGAAGCTCTTTTTCCACATCATCTATTTTCTCATTTATTTGAAGTTTTTTAAGCATTTCTAGAGACCTGTCTAGTTGGTTTTTCATGTCCTCAGAAGATTCTTTTAATTCCTCCATATTTTTATTGATTTCTTCTTTATCGTTTGATTTTAACAATTCTTCAAGTTCTTCTAAAAGTTTTTTTAATTCCTCATCCATTACCTCGTTAAGTAACTCCTCTATTTTCTTTTGTTTTTCTAATAAATCTTTGTCTATTTCTGATAATTTATTTTTCTTATCAGAACTCTCTTCTATTTTTTTCTGTACTTCTTTTAGTTTATCAATAAGTTCTTTTTGTTTTTGTTTTAAACTGTTTAATTCATTTAAATTATTCCATTTCTGATTATCATTATTTTTAATTTTCTTATTTAATTGTTCAAGTTCTTTTTGAAACTGTTTGGTCTGATTCATTATATTCTTTAGATCTTCTTTTACAGACTCTTGCTCTTTATCTCTGGTTTTGTTAATTTCTTTTAGGTTTGGTAGTTTATAAAAAAACAGATTGCTCTTTGATGTTTTACTGCCATTAATCGCGTCATTATCAGAAATAGTAAAAAAGTAATTTATTTCATCATTTAAGTTTATTTCTTCTCTACTAAAATCTACAGAAAATTCAAAACTGTTTTTAGTTCCTTTAACTTTTCTAACGTTTAATACTTTTTTATTTACAGTATTATTTAGTGATTTTATTTCATAATGAAAGTTTAATTTTTTTAATCCATAATCATCAGTTACAAAACCTTTAAAGTATTTAATTGAATTATTAGCACTATCCACAATCTCATTCACACTTATTGATGGATATTCATCTTTAATTACAGAAATAGTATATGAAATACTATCTCTTTTTTTGGTGTGTTTATTTGTTAGAATCAATTTTAAAAGACTCGTTTTTTTTATTTTATTTTCAAAAACAAAACCTTGAGAATTAAATACGTAATTATTTGAATCTAGGGTGATATCAATTTTTTCAGTATTCTTAGTTAACCCTTTCCAAGCAACAACACTTCCTTCAGGAATAGTCAGGTCTGTTGCATTAGAAATATGTTTTTTATTTATTCCTATGTAATTAGGATATGCAATGTCTGCATCAAGTTTGCCTAAAATACTTTTACCTAATACTTTTATATGATATTTCTTACTGGTATATTTTTCATTTGAAAACCAAAAAACACTACCATTTTTTGGTTTTTTAATTTTTGATTCAAAACTATTCACAGCACTTCTTTTCATTAAAAAAGAACCGTTTTCTGAATTGATATACATGTTTTTAGGAAATTTAGAACCTTTTAATTCTAAAAAAACATTAAGATCATCACCTTCATTAATGGTTAAATCTGTATTCTGTAAATGAAATGAAAAAGGGGATTTTTCTATAAACTCTTCTGAAAATTTAATAATTCTTAAAGAACCTTGAGTAAATAGATTTGGAGTATATATTATTAGAAAAGTAAATAAAAACAAGACGGGTAATATCAATTTTAGATATTTTTTTGTTTTAGAGTAATCTATAGCTTGATTAAAACTAAAAACATTAATTTCTTTTATTTTCTGAATAATACTGGCCTCAACTAAAATATAATTAGAAGAATTACTTTGATGTAATTCATTATTCAATTGCAGAAGGTTAGTTAATTTATCTGCTACATCAGGAAAAAACGATCCTATTATACGAGAAGCATCAATAGAAGAAATACCTTTTCTTAACTTGACTAATTTAAGTAATGGTAAAACACAAAAATTTAAAACAATATAACCGTTTACTACAATAAAAGAAAACAGTAACGAAAAACGAATAAGCTTATTAAATTTACCGAAATATTCTAATCCAGAAATTAAGCAAAGAGAAAAAATAAAAACACCAATCAATAAAAGACCTCCTTTGATCAATTGATTTTTGTAATATTTTTTTGTAAAAATATCCAGCTGATTTAATACATCTTGAATTTGCGTCATTCTATAGATATTAACAAATTAACATCATTATATATTATTATATATATTAAATAAATAAATTTAATACTATTATTAAGGCTGTTAATATGTTTATAAAAAAACAAGCATATATAAATTTATAAGTATTAAACATTAGAAGCAAAGTAATTAACATTATAACACTAATTAACAGACTGGTTAAAGGGTAATTAACAAAAATTAAACCATTCTAAATAAATATACTTGTTTATAAATAAAAGCAATTGTTAATAATGTTTTTGTGGATAACATAAGGAAAAACAAAAATAAGAAAAGGGTAAAAAAATAGGTTTTAATTAAATATTATATAACACAAAGAATGATTAGATTAACCAAAAAAAGATATTTATAGTTATCAACGAATTATTAACTTTTAAAACAGCAATCACTCATGAATAAAAAAATAGCTATCGGTTGCGACCATGCAGGGTTTCAATTAAAAAACGCTCTTATTGACTATTTACAAAAACAAGGATGGGAACCCATAGATTTTGGTTGTCCTTCTGAAGAAAGTATAGATTACCCAGATTACGCTCATCCTGTTTCAGAATATGTTGAACAAAATAAAACACGAGGAGTGTTAATTTGCGGCTCTGGAAACGGAATAAGTATGTCTGCGAATAAACATCAAGGAATAAGATCTGCTATTTGTTGGACAGAGGAAATAGCAGTACTGGCCAGACAACACAATAATGCCAATATATTGTCTCTTCCCGCGAGGTTCATTAGTGTAGACATGGGACTTCAAATAGCAGACGCTTTTTTTACGACAGAATTTGAAGGAGGTAGACACGAAAGAAGGGTAAACAAAATAGCTTGCTTATGATGAGGTTGTTGTTTTGTTTTGCGTTAGTTTCCCAAAATATTGTAATAGGCCAACACTTATTCAATAATGATTCCGTAAAAGTTTTTTTTAAAGGATTCACAAATATTTATAATTGTGAAAAAGGAACCCCTTTATGTTTTGATGGTTCTGTGAAAATAACGCCATCAAATAATGAGAACAAATATTATGTGGAGGTTTTAGATTCCGTTTCTAGAGATCAAGGCAAATTAAATATAGCGGAGTACCTAGAGCACCCTGATGGATTTACTGAAAAAGTATTTATTGACAAGTTTAGCTTCATTATAAAACCTCTTCCAAAAACAACTATTTTTATTGGAACAAGCATTTCAGGTGAAAAAATAAATACAGAAAACCTTGATATAAAAATAGGATTGTTGACCCCATTCCCAAAAACTAACTTTTTAATAACGGAGTATACCATTATAGCTAATAAAAAGGCCTTAATAATAAAAAGCAGCAAAATAACGCCGCAAGCGATTAGCTTTATGAAGGCTTTAAGCCTTGGGACAAACATAAACATAGAGGTAGTTTATAAAGACCCGTTAGAAAAACAAAGAAGAATACAGGGATCTTTTATCTTATGACACTCTAAAAAAATGTTCACTTATAGCGTCTGCAAAAAGTAAACCTTTTTCACTTAAAACATAAGCTTTAGCTGAATCGATAAGGTCTCCTTTATCAATCATTCGTTTTATTTCTTCTTGTTCATTACTCGTAAAACCACCAAGACTCGCAATGTCTTTTTTTAACACGCCCCATTTTGTTCGGAGCCCAGTTAAAAACAACTCATTCCAAACAGAGTATGTAGATAAATCCTCTTGATTATACCAGTGTTTTGTCTTTGTACCTCTCGCCATATAGGTGTGGTTGTTAGACACGTTCCACCTTCTTCCCTTTCCGCTATAAGAATGGGCAGATGGACCAACACCTATATATTCTTTTCTGTCCCAGTATGAACGATTGTGCTTAGAATAATTTTTGTTTAGAGCAAAGTTTGAAACCTCATAATGCTCATAACCGCTTTGTTTTAAAAACGAGCATAAAAACTCGAACTGTTCGATTTGTTTCCTTTCAGATAAAGGTTTAATGGTTTTGTTTTCAACATCGTGTTTTAATTTGGTTTTATCTTCAATTGTCAGGCAATAAGCTGAGATGTGTTCAACCCCCAAACGCACAACTTTTTTAAGAAAACCTTCCCATTCAGAATTTCTTAAACCAGGAAGCCCATAAATAAGATCTACAGAAACATTGTTAAAACCCGCGTCATAAACGGTTTTAACACAGGCCGAGTTTTGTGTATTATTGTGCCCTCTATTCATCCATTTTAAATCGTCGTTTTTAAAGGACTGAAGACCGATACTTAAACGATTTATACCAAGACCCTTCCAGGCCAAGACACTGTTTTTATTAATGTTCTCTGGGTTTGCCTCAAGAGTTACCTCTGTTTTCTCGTCAACCGCATAATGTTTATGAACAGCATCTAATAGAGAAGCCAATTCTTCTTCATATAAAATACTAGGTGTTCCTCCGCCAAAATAGACACTTTGGATGGGGGTTTTAATTTCGTTTTTCCTTAAAATAATTTCCTCTTTCAAAGAAAGAATCATTCTTTCTCTGTAGCTAGAAAACGTCGTGGAAAAGTGAAAATCACAATAAGTGCACCTTTTTGCACAAAAAGGAATGTGAATGTAAATCCCCGACAATTCTTCAAGTTTATTTTACAACAAACGTTTTATAATCAGCAGCTCCATCTTTTTTTAATAAGCGAATAATGTACGAACCGCTTGATAGTGTGGAGGTGTTTATCATCGTTTTATTTAAAAGAACCGAACCAGAAGAGTATACTTTACCAACCAAGTCTGTAATAGTAAAAAAACTTGATGCGTCTGAATCTGTTTCTAATGTTATATATTCCTTTGCAGGGTTGGGGTAAACATTAAACGAGGTGGAGTTTAATGCATTAACATTAACAGTAAGGTTTCTAAAAGTAGAAGCCTCTTCTCCTCCAAAATCTGCAGCACTAACAGCATATATGTTTGATCCTCCATTATCTAAAAGGTTGAGATCTCCATCCGTCCCTTGCCATTGAGAAGCTCCAAGACCATCACCGTAATAGTCATACACACTAAAAGTATAACACTCTTGAGAACTCAAAGGAACATTCCAATCGTATTGAGTATTGTTGTCAAGAGGTGTTGTTGGATCAGCAGGGGGAGGAAAGTCCCCTGTACCAAAGTTTCCACTAACCTCTTCGTTTCCCTCTGACCAGATAACATCACCGGTACCATTCGTTATTTCCATATAAGTTTCATCTGCATAATCATCGGTTAACAATGAAACGGTAACATATAAAGCCGTTTCAGCAATGGCATCAACTGTAATATTTACGACAGAGGCATTGTTATTTGCGTTTTCATCCGGGTTTCCATTTGGACTAGAGACTTCTATATTTAAAGAATGATTTCCCGCAGCAAGAGTTACTGTTGGCAGCGATACAACTTCCGTTTGGTATTGTGCAAGAGATCCGCTCC
>Ga0209714_1001417_pt1 | contig 12957 bp, 25 predicted proteins | sample COGITO_mtgs_1104_5_FD_185517 | JGI IMG/M metagenome (GOLD analysis project Ga0209714, IMG submission 185517) | Pelagic marine microbial communities from North Sea - COGITO_mtgs_110414 (SPAdes) (version 2) | ecosystem: Environmental > Aquatic > Marine > Epipelagic ...
CCAGAAACCTTTGTTTGAAGGTATGCAGCCCTCCGAGTGAGGGCTTTTTTATTTGTTTTCTTCTTCTGCAATCAGCCATATAAGTACCAAAACAAGTACGATAATAAGTTTTACTAGTAAGTTTTCCATTCTATCTCCTGCGGGTAATTAACCTCGTTTGCTTGAACCTTTGCTGTACCTGCCATCATTCCCACCATAAATGCTAGTGCGTAGAACCCTATTTTATTTAATGTTTTCATTCTATTTGCCTCTTACTTTAGATAAAAAAATGGGGCGATTAAGCCCCATTGTTAAGTATGCTTAGTAGGTCTGGAGGAGAGTAACCTACTCCCTTTAACACCTTTCCATCTTCTCGATAGATTGGCCTACCATCAGTACCTAGCTTGCTCATATTGCTTCGATGAACTTCGAAAAAACAACAATCAAGATCAATACCAAAGGACTGACCTGCTCCGTAAATAACATATAATAAATCAGTGAGTGCATCTGCTACCTCTACAATATCTTTGTCTTTAAGCGCAACTTTGAGTTCTTCCAACTCTTCTTCAATTAACGCCACTCTTAGATTCTGTGTATCCTCATCAGGAAGTTCTGGTTCATCAACAACCAACTGCCCAAAGGCTTCCATAAAATCACCTACCAGTTCAAAATTTGTACCTTCCATTTTAGTTCTCTTTATGTGTTTGATGAGATATATTATAAGGCATTGACCAAAAAATGTCAAGTACTTATTTTAGAAAGCTCCCTGTACACCGGTTTAAAAGTGGCACTTTTTATACCATAGGAAAATATTTCTTGACAATTAAACAAAACTCTTGTATAATAGCTCCTAATGAACATCAACTATGAGGTAAATAAAAAAAGTAGGAATGTAATTCCTTTCGGAGCACTATAATGGATGCACTAAATGCAGTAGGTACAGTATGGCCAATATTTCTAGGCTTTATAGGATTAGTCATAGTACTCGCACGTATGCACACTGATATAGAAGTTTTAAAAGATAAAGTTAAAACCTTATTCGATCTTTTTAATGATAAAAATAATAAAGGACAGTAGATGATAAGTGCACCGATCGCGGCCATTTTTATATTTTGCTTAGTAGGCTGTGCGATAAGCTCGTGGTTCCTAGGTAAACAGCGTGGAATCTCTGACGCAGTAACATATTTAGCCCAACAAGGGTACATAGTATTAGAGGATGAAGAAGATGGGGAAGGGCAGTAAAAGACGCAAAGAAGACAACCAAAAGTTTAGAGACGCTTATGATCAAATTTTTAGGAGAAAGCCTGTGAAAGTAGATATTTATTCAATTCCCGACTGTATGCACTGTGACACAGTTAGAAACCTAACCTTTCTAAAAGGCTACTCTTATGTAGATCATCAGATGATGGATCTAACACCAAAAGAGTGGATTGCTAAGATTGGTTTCGTGCCAAAGACAGCACCACAAGTATTTGTAGATGACAAGTACATCGGTGGCTGCACAGACTTTATAACAGCTATGAGAGATGTAGAAAACATAAGACTTTGAGCGACACTCATTAAAATGTCAAAAAACCCTAACCGAGTACCGCAAGGACTCAAGCGTTCCGAAAGGACGCAATCATAAAAGGAGTAACTTTATGACTAGCAAACTAGCAGTGGCAGATTTCCAAAAGTTTTTATTGGGATTTGACCGATTCGTAACTGACACAAGTGTATTTGCCCCCATGATCGATGGTGGCTACCCTCGTTTTAATGTCCTTCGAGTAGGTAAATACGGTTTTCGTGTTGAACTAGCTGTACCTGGCTGGAACAAAGACGATATCGAAATAACTATTCACAAGGGCCTACTAACAGTAGAAGGAACAAGTAAGTTAACTCTACCGGAAGACGAGAAATACGTTTATAAGGGTCTTAGTGGTAAATGTTTCACACGAACATTTGGCATTAGCGAACACGTAAAGCTCGAACGTGCCTATATGGAACGCGGGCTACTCTGCATAGATCTGCATGAAGAACTTCCTAAAGAATTGCAACCCACGAAAGTTGTAATTAACTAGGAGACTATGTTGAAAAAGAACGATACTACGACAGAAATTGGAATTATTTTATTCTCAATTCTATGTATGGTAGTGGCCTTACAGCCATTATTCTAAATCTCAGCGGGGTCGCAAGGCCTCGCTTTTTTATTAGGTATAACAATGAATTCTATACTAATAGGCATTATAGCAAGCATGGGAGCTGTAGGGTATATATACTATACCACTACCCAAGCAGACTTGACAGAGCTACGAGAATTAAACAAAGTATATGAATTAAAACATCAAGAACAAGAAGAAACCCTCCGTGTCCTCGAAAACGATTTCAAACTGCAAACAACCTCATTGCTCGAACAACAAGTAGCAAGCCAACAAATTCAGCTAGAAATGAACCGTTATCTGGATATATTCAAGAGACATAATTTAACACAATTGGCAGCAGCAAAGCCAGGCTTGGTAGAGCTTAGAATGAATAAAGCTACCAAAGGAGTATTTGATGGTATTGAAAAAGACAGTATTAGTCTTGACGCTCTTGATGACGGGCTGCAGTATGTTCCAGAAGCCCCCGAGGGAAGTACAGATAATAACGAAACCAGTGAAGAGAGTGATAGTACAACCACAGATGCCGAGGGCTCTCGTTCTTAAAGAACCGCATTGGTATGTGGTAAGTGCCAAAAACCTGGAAGAATTTTTAGTAAATATTGAAAAAGAAAGCGGCTCTGTAGTATTCGTAGCTATGAGCGTATCAGATTACGAACTAATGGCATATAATATGCAAGAACTTAAACGGTATATAAAAGAAACGAATCAAGTAATCGTTTACTATAGGAAGGTCACAAGTGAATAAAGAAGCAGTGTACGAACAATTAAAAATTGATGAAGGTGTAGTGTATGCAACATACAAAGATCATCTTGGCTATCCTACGTTTGGAGTGGGCCACTTGGTACTCAAAACAGACCCAGAATACGGAGTACCAGAAGGAACAGCAGTATCAGAAGACAGAGTTAGAGAGTGCTTCGAAAAAGACCTCGAAATCGCAACCTCTGAATGTTATGCTCTATACGGCCCAGGGACATTTGTTGCACTACCTGACGAAGTACAACAAATCTTGGTTAACTTAATGTTTAATATGGGACGACCTCGCCTCTCAGGATTTAAGAATTTTAACGCAGCAGTAATCAAAGGAAACTGGGCAACAGCCGCTGATGAAATGGTAGACAGCCGTTGGTACACCCAGGTTGGTGATCGTGCCAAGCGCCTTGAGCAGCGAATGAGAAATGTTTAACCAGGAGAATACTAATGTACAATTTAGAACTAAATAATAAATCCCTACAGCTTCTAGAGGCTGTACACCCTAAATTAGCTTTAGTAGTACACGAAGCAAGAGAAATAGGAGAAGTGTACTTTGAGGTTGTGGAAGGCATAAGAAGCAAAGAAATGCAGGGACTTATGGCAGAAAAAGGTGCCGCAGGCTCTTTTAGCCCCTCCCCTCATTGTTTTGGCTTCGCCGTATCTATTCTAGCTTTCTATGATGATATACCAAAAATGAATAGTATGGTATACGAGGAACTAGCAACTACTATGAAGTACGCCGCAATGAATGTAGGAGTTGGAATAAAATGGGGGGCTGCTCCACATTGCCCAAATATTTGCGAGTGGCCGGATGGCTTAGATATTTTAATGCTAGATTACGTTAGTGCCTGCGTAGAGAAAGGAGTTGTTCCAAATATTAATTTGGGGTACTTTGAATTAGTTCTTGACTAGTCCCCTTTAACGATGTATAATATGTCTTTAAGAAATTGAGAAACAGTTTATATGAATCTTTTTTATCTCGATAAAGACTTAGAGAAATGTGCACAGTATCATGTTGATAAGCACGTAAGTAAAATGATTTTAGAGTCAGCTCAGATTATATGTACTAATCTGACTGTTGACCACCTTTTTGGCGATCTTCCTGGTAAGTTGAATTCTGAGCAAAACAAAAAACTATCTGACTTTAGAAAAGAGCAGAAAGAACTACCTCAGGAAGATCGCCTCTTTATGTATTTACCCACAATGCAGAACCATCCTAGTACAATCTGGGCACGGTCTTCATTAGAAAATTTTTACTGGACTCACTGCTATGCTCACGCACTAGCAGAAGAGTACCGCTATAGATACGGTAAAGCACATAAGTCGTTCTGGGATGTTATTAACAAAATGCCAGAGCCAAAGCACATGGTAGACAGAGGTTTCACTACCTTTGGTTTAGCCATGCCTGACGAATTAAAAGACTACGATAATCCTATAGAGTCTTATCGTATGTACTATATGCTAGACAAAGCTACGTTCGCATCCTGGAAGCACAGAGATAAGCCTGACTGGTGGCAAGAAGACGTAGCAGACTATGAAAAAAGGATAACTAGAAATGGATGAATCATGTCCAAATTGTGGAGAGTATCTTAGTGGTGACGGTTATGGTACGCCTACCCGCTGCCCTAATGCTTTAGAAGAACGCTGGTGGTATACAGAACCAGACTCCGGCCCATATTATTGTTTAGAGGAAGAATAATGGAAACTGTTGAAATTGATATTTCCGAAGAAGACCTTAGAGTTTTGTTTATGTTAGCTCATAAAGCTGATGTAAGCCTTAACCAGTATATAAGCTATGTTATGCAAAATACTGTACTTAACAAACTATTACAGGAGAAAGCATATGAGTAAAGTAAATTTAATATCACTAAGTAAGCCTACCGCGTACTCAGAGTGTTATACAGCCGAAAACTTAGTAGCTTATGCTGCTAGAGTAAGTAATCCTGCTAACCAAAACAATACTAAGACTGCTGGTAAGTTGATTAGATACTTAATCAAAGAGAACCATTGGTCTCCACTGGAAATGGTACACTTAACTATTGAAATCCAAACTACTAGAGATATTGGTAGACAGATTTTAAGACACCGATCTTTTGCTTTTCAAGAGTTTAGCCAGCGTTATGCAGTAAGTGAAAACTATACTACCCGTGAAGCTAGAATGCAGGATAAGACAAATCGACAGAACTCTTATGAGACTGATAATAAAGAATTATCAGAAGAATGGAATATACAACAAGCCTCCATTATTAATAAAGCAAAAGAAGTATACCATTGGGCATTAGACAATGGCATTGCAAAAGAACAAGCAAGAGCTGTACTACCAGAAGGTAATACAGAGACTACTATGTATATGGCAGGTAGCTTACGTTCTTGGGTACATTACTGTGATCTGCGCAGGTCGAACGGTACTCAAAAAGAACATATGGAAATAGCAGAAAAGTGCTGGGATATTATAGTGCAACACTTCCCGCAAATAGGCGCTGATCATGAAATGCCCTAAGTGTCAAAAAGAATGTAGAAGACTAATTGGAGTAGGTAACCATTGTTACCTTTGTACATATGAGTTACCTCCTGTCTACAAATGTATGACGTGCTGGAGTAATGTAGAATTTTTAAATCCAGATTCTAAGTGCTTTGTGTGTTCGCCTCCTATAAATAGTGCCGTAGGATTAGCAAATTATTTGTTGACTACAAGAGGTGAAAGCTATTATAATATATCTAACAAGAGAGAGGAACAATGATGGAAGGTAAAAAATACGACAGCAGTAAGCCTAGAATGTACCTGTTGCCGCCTAAAGCGGTAGTAGAAGTAAGTAATGTTCTTACGTTCGGGGCAGAGAAGTACGATGAAGAAAACTGGCGCAAGCTAGATAACCTTCAGAACAGATACACGGGTGGTGCACTTCGGCACATATTCTCACACCTTGATGGAGAGACACTAGACGAAGACTCAGGGCACAGCCATTTAGCACACGCTATATGTTGTTTACTATTCAAATTGGAGATAGAACTTGAGCAGAAGAGTAAAGAAGAAGGAATACGAAAACTTATCAGCGAGCAACATAAAGAAAGTAATTTCGCTGTTAAACCCGTCTACACCTGGAGTTCAGCCTTCGGGGCAGCCTACGGAACAAATAAAAAAACCGATATCTAAAAAAGAAGCGTGTGATATGTTAAATATCGCATACAATACTACTAGATTAGATAAAATTATATCAGAATATTATGAGCAGCTAGAGTATGTTGCTTCTCGTAAGAAGAAGAATAGAGGCCGAGCCGCTACCAAGCAGGAAGTAGCAGAATCAGTAGCGGGGTATCTACGAGGTGAGCCTATTGCAGATATTGCAAAAGGTCTATACCGCTCCTCAGCTTTTGTAAAAGCTATTATTGAGAGAGTAGGAGTACCAGAGCGAGTTGGGGGAGAGGACAGTACGGAAGTAGACTATCTACCAGAGCAATGTACAGCCGAAAGTTTTAACATTGGGGATATAGTTTGGTCTGCGAAGTATCACAGCTCCGCCATTATTGAGGACGAAATCTCAGTAGACTATCAGGCAGAAAGACCTGGGTACTCAGACGTAAATTATGAGAATAAGTATACTAGCAAGTGTTACGCTATCTATGTACTTACTCGAAATGAAAATGACAGTGTATACGAGAAGAGAAAATCAGGTTTTTCAGCTTTCTCTCTTGCATATGATCTTGGCAGCTTAGAACATTTGAAAGAGTACGGAGTAGATTTACACACCCTTTGAAAAATAATTCTTGACTTCACTTGGTATATCCTAGTATAATATACACTTACAAGATGAGGAATATGACGAATCTCCCAACGGAGTTCGCATGGTACTTAGCAAAGCTGGTGTTTATATCAAAGCCTATAATTAGGGCATCTGGTGAGAGTTCTGGGACGGCCTCCAGTCTCACGACGCTGTAGAAAGCTTAGCCGACAAGTAACATCGAGGAAACCAATGGGAAATCGCTTTTACGAACAACAGCTTAGAGCACTGGGTACTTGCCCAGGAATAAAAAACACTACCAAAAGGACTAGAAAAATGGCTTGGACAGACGAAAAGAAATCAGCAGTAATTGAAGCATACGAAGCAGCAGAACCTACCCCAGAAAACAGCATGGAGATTGTAAAAGAAATCGCAGACGAGTACGAAGAGTCCCCTAACGGCGTTCGTATGATTCTTACTAAAGCTGGCGTTTATATCAAAAAGACCCCAGCAGCAGGTAAGACTGCATCTGCCCCTACAGGTAGTACACGAGTTTCCAAAGCTGACGCGCAAGAAAGCCTCACTGCTGCAATCACTTCAGCAGGGCAGGAAGTAGATGACGAAATCATCAGTAAGTTGACTGGTAAAGCCGCACAGTATTTTGCTACTGTTATTGCCGCCATCAACAACTAATCGGATCGAGCTAGTACCTCTCCGAAGCAGGAGGATAGCGTTGCCTGCTCATCAAAAATACGACGCATTTTTCTCTAAACCTTAGCAAACAGTACAGTAGAAGATTCTGCTAACCTGCTTCAAAGGAATAACTGTGAGAAAAGAACAATTAACACAGCTTGTTGAAGAATACGGAGATGCTATTATCACCTATCGGAGTGAGAATAGTAAGAAACTAAAGTACAATGTTTGCACATTAGATTTTAGTACGCCGTATGTTCAACAAAAAATTAATAGAGCAAAAGAAACCGATAGTACACTGCTGTTATTTTGTTGGGATACCGATTCTTATCGGTTATTAAAACCCAGCTATGTAACGAGTGTGACACCTCTTTCTGCTATATTGAAAAATACAGGTGCTCGCTAATGGAGATTCACGAATCCCCTGATGCGTATTCTCGTGTTATTCATTATGATGCAGTTAAAGAGATACAAGTTAGACTTACCGTTAATATATTCCGAGGTACTGAGTATCTTGGTCTACGAAAGTTTTATTTAGACTTTGATGAGGAATGGAAGCCTTCTCCGGAAGGTATCTCTATGCCTCTGGATCTAAGTAATTCTAGGGAACTATTCATTGGCTTATGCGAGATTCTATCTTTAGCAGAAGTTGACGAGATAGTCAGAGAGATTTTCCCTCTAACATAAAAATAGTTCTTGACTTTAGTCTTATTACCTTGTATAATATACATTCATTCAGTGGGGGTTTAGCAATTGGAAGAATACTTAAAGAGTCTATCAGCATCATACTACGAAGGAAAGCCTCAGCTTTCCGATGAAGAGTTTGATCGTCTGGCAGAGATATACAACTACAATTCTGTAGGTCATACCGTTACTGACGGTGTCCCACACCTGTATCGTATGTACTCTTTGCAAAAGTATTTTGACATCTCCAAAGCCCCTGACCTTGGTAGTTACATAGTAACACCCAAACTGGATGGAGCCGCTGTAGCTATTGTATATGTAAATGGAAAATTAGCTATAGCACTTACTCGGGGAGACGGCAATCTGGGACGAGATATTACAGACAAGATGAAAACTCTTGTTCCTGAAACTATCCCGCTTCAAGGAATTATCCAGGTAACTGGAGAAGTAGTTTGCCCTTCGAGTGTCCCAAACTCTCGTAACCTTGCATCAGGCTCTCTAAACCTGAAGGATATGAGTGAGTTTCGTACTCGCCCGTTGACCTTCATCGCTTATGCCTTGCAAGGTTCTAGTATCCAAACCTGGACTGGAACTATGAAGTACCTAGAAGCGCAATGCTTCAACACGGTGTATAGTTTCGATTCGAGTAGTTATCCTACTGATGGCTTAGTCTATCGGATAGATGATAACCAAAAGTTTGATAGTATGGGATATACTTCCCACCACCCACGTGGTGCCTTTGCCTTGAAAGAGCAGAAAGAGGGAGTAGTAACTGAATTGCTTGATGTTGTGTGGCAAGTCGGCAAGTCCGGAGTTGTTAGTCCTGTAGCTATTCTTCAGCCAGTAATGGTTGGCGAGGCTACTGTGTCTAAAGCTACGCTGCACAATATTGAGTATATTCGGGGACTTAACTTAGAGATTGGATGTATGGTTGAAATCATTAGGTCAGGCGAGATTATACCTCGTGTTGTTAGACGAATTGGAGATTGTTAATAGCTTTCGAAAAATAGTACTTGACATTATACCTAAAGATATATATAATATACATTCAGATTTAAGGAGAGTTTAGATGATTTCAATTGAAGCCCCAACGCATTGCCCTAGCTGTGCATCGGAGTTGATTTTTGTTAATCATATTTTGTATTGTGAGAACACGTCCTGTGCCTCACAGTGTCAGAAAAAAGTAGAGCACTTTGCGAAAGTACTCAAGATCAAGGGTCTAGGCCCAAGTAGTATCTCTAAGTTAGGTATTACTGATTTTGATATGATCTATGCCTTATCTGAGGCTCAGATAGCAGAGTGTCTCTCATCTGATAAACTTGCAGCAAAATTATATTCCGAGATTCAGAACTCAAAATCTGCTTCTCTGGATATTCTTTTGCCCGCATTAGGTATCCCCTTGATAGGTACGCACGCAACCAGAAAGTTATCTACAACAATTACTTGTATTAGTGAGATCAGTAGAGAAACCTGTGTTGAAGCTGGCCTAGGCCCAAAAGCCACGGATAGTTTAATGGAATGGCTTCACAAAGACTTTTATGCTTTCTACGATGGGTATCTCCCGTTTAGTTTTAAGTTCAATAAAGCAAAGAATATAATACCAACAAATGGAATAGCTGGTATAGTATGTATTACAGGAAAACTAAAGAGTTTTTCTAGTAAAGCAGAAGCTACCTCTTATTTAGAACAAAATGGCTTTATTGTTAAGTCAACACTTACTAAAGACTGTACTCATTTAATTAATGAGTCAGGAATCGAATCAATTAAAACTAAAACTGCTCGGGACAAAGGAGTCATAGTGACTACCATACCCGAGTTAATTAAACCTTAAAGGAATATTTAAACATGGCTACTACACCAAAATGGAACGATGATCGTTCAGCACAACTTACAGCCTTCGTCGGTGACGAAAGCCCAGTATCACAAGGTACTGTAAACGAAGCAGCATTGCTGCTTGAGACCTCTACACGTTCTATCTCTAGCAAGCTGCGAAAGATGGGCTTTGATGTAGAGCTGGCCTCTGCCGGTAAAGGCAAGTCTTACTCTGAAGCACAAGAAGCTACTCTGGCTGCTTTCGTAGCAGACAACAGTGGTGAATATACTTACGCTCAAATCGCTGAGTTGTTTGAAGGCGGTTCTTTCGAGCCTAAGTCAATCCAAGGCAAAATCCTCTCTATGGAGCTGACCGCACACGTTAAGCCCGCTCCTAAAGTCGAGAATGTTCGTAAGTACAGCGAAGAAGAAGAAGCTACTTTCATTGCTATGGTCAATGATGGTGCTTTCGTAGAAGCTATTGCTGAGTCAATGGATCGTAGTGTAAACTCTGTTCGTGGTAAGGCTCTTAGCCTCCTACGGGCTGGCGAGATTGATGCAATCCCACGCCAAGAGTTCACGAAAGGTACTGACAAGAGTGATCCATTCGAGAACCTAGACGTCGCTAACATGACTGTCGAAGCTATCGCTGAGTCAATCGGCAAAACTGCTCGCGGTGTTAAGACTATGTTGACCCGTCGTGGTACTGCTGCATCTGATTACGATGGTGCTGCTAAAGCTGCTAAAGCAGCTCAGTAATAGAATCTAAACTCTAGCCAACACATCTCTTTTTGGCGTGTGTTGGCTTTTTATTGTTCGGGGGAACTTTTGAATATTGCAAGTGCTTTACTAAAGCAAGTTATTACTACACAGGACTTCGAGACTTGGAGTTACCTGCGTAGAGAATATTTGCCTACAGAATTCCATGTGCTGCATAAGCTCATTGAAAAGCATTGTGAAAATTTTCATTCGCTTCCCACGTTCGATAACCTCAAGCTAGGTATTAGAGATCGACAGACACAAGAAAAAGTGTTTGCCGTTGAAAGTGTAGATGTAGACGTTGACGCGGATATTCTACTAGAGTACCTAAAGAATGAGTATACCCAGAAAGAAATACTCAACTCTCTTGAGAACTATATAGACAACTCTGTACTCTTTGCGGATGCAGATGAGTCTGTAGGTCAGCTGCATCAGATCGTCTTAGACATCGAGGATAAGGTCGATTTGCAAGAGCCAGCAGAGAATATGCAACGTATTCCTCTATTCGAGCCAGAAGCAGAGATTTCCAAGTACTTAGGCTTAGGCTTAAATTCAGACTATGACCACGAGATTAAGTTTTCCCCCCGAGACTTGGTTCTTGTTGGAGGTCGTCGTGGTGCTGGGAAGTCTCTCACCTGTGCTAACATTGCCAATAATGTTTACAATTCTGGACGATCTTCTATATATTTCACTATCGAAATGGATAGTAGATCAGTATTTCAACGTATATGTTCAATAGCTACTGGAGTACCTTTCGCCCGCTTACGCACTAAGAATCTGAGTATTACTGAGTGGGAGAAAGTAGCCATATGGTGGGCAGCACGCTACCAAGGTAGTGAAGGACGTTTAAAAGAATATAGAGACCACAGAAACTTTGATACTCTTTCCGATGACCTAAAGAACAACTGCGAGCTTCTCCCGACTCAGCAGATGGACGTGGTTTACGATCCTTCTCTAACACTAGCCAGGATTCGGGCAGAGTTAGATAAGAAAGTTAAAAAGTTGAATGTTGGTGTCATTATTGTAGATTATCTTAATCAAGTTAAACGCTCTAACATGCCATCTCGTGGTGGTCAGTACGATTGGACAGAACAGATTGAAGTTAGTAAAGCATTGAAAGCTATGGCGCAAGAGTATGAATGCACTGTGTTTTCTCCGTACCAAACAGACGCTACTGGTGAAGCTCGCTTCGCTAAAGGTATTCTTGACTCCGCAGACGCGGCTTATGCACTAGAGGCATGGGATCAAGAAGACAACTGCATGACATTTAACTGTGTTAAGATGCGAGCCGCCAGTATGCGTTCTTTTTCTTCAGAGGTAAATTGGGAAACCTTGAAAATTGGACCAGAGTCACAGTTGACTCCAAAAGAAAGAGAGGATAGTTCGCATAAAACAGGGGAAAGTATAGATGACATATAATAAATAATTCTTGACTACTATGATGAAATCTAGTATACTATGTATTCTAAATTGTGATAAGGAGGATTTATGACAATAAGCTATAAAGTAGATGGTAATGTGACGAATAATTCCAAAATTAAGATTTTAAACCTTTTAGACACTGTTGAGTATTCTATCGAACTAGATGACTACATAGCAGCAGAAGTAACTATACATAAGCTATCCGCGCTTTCACATCAAATGGATGCCGATTGTTTAGAGAGATACGAAGAACTACAACACCATATTGACACAGAGGCTTACTATGAATGTATCGGAACTGCTAATAAGCAAAGATATTCGATATACACCAAAGGGCGGTGATTTTATAATAAAGTGCTTGAATCCAGAGCACGCAGATAGAAATCCTAGCTTGAGAGTAGATCAGATTACTGGTATCTTTAACTGCTTCTCTTGCGAATTTAAAGGAAACCTTTTCACGCATTTTGGGGAAAGGCCAAACTACTTACAATTACGTCGAGAACTTCTAAAAAAGAAAATTAGAGATAAGAGGGCAGAAAGTATTGGATTGGCCTTTCCCGAAGGTGCGATGCCTTATGTTGGTGACTGGCGAGATATTAAGCCAGAGACTTACAAAAGGTTCGAGGCTTTCATACATAGCGGATCGGATTATTTATCTCGTATTGTATTTCCGATACGAGACAGAACTGGTAAGATAGTAGCATTTCAAGGTCGGCATACCTCAATGGGTATACCTAAGTATTTAAACTTACCTGCTGGTGCTAAGATGCCTTTGTTCCCAATAGTTAAACCGATACAAGGTAGTGTGATTCTAGTAGAAGGTATATTTGATATGCTTAATCTACATGATAAAGGACTAACTAACGCTGTGTGTTGTTTTGGAGTTAAGAATGTCACAGATGATAGACTAAGTATGCTCACTATGCAGGGAGTAGATAACATAGATATCTTCTTAGACAATGACGCAGCGGGGCAGGCAGCCTCAGCTAGAATAATA
>Ga0209714_1001436_pt1 | contig 12880 bp, 13 predicted proteins | sample COGITO_mtgs_1104_5_FD_185517 | JGI IMG/M metagenome (GOLD analysis project Ga0209714, IMG submission 185517) | Pelagic marine microbial communities from North Sea - COGITO_mtgs_110414 (SPAdes) (version 2) | ecosystem: Environmental > Aquatic > Marine > Epipelagic ...
CGGCAATACAGCTGACACGATGATCTCAACAGAATTTTGAAGGGTATTACTCAGAAAACTACTAGACGCAAAGAAAAAAAATCGAGCATTTTAGCTTGTTATTTTTGATGACGACAAAAACTAGACTTCCCCCCCTCTTAGTTATTCTTCTTCTTTCCACGCCCCTCCTTACTAACTAGCATACCGTAATCACCAAAGAGTAAGCTGTCTTCCTCGAAATGCATGTAGCACAAGAGATAAATACAGTAGTATGTGACTATGGAGAGAACTAGGGCGGACCAGAGGAAGATGTTCATGTAGGAAATTGTGAAAGCATCTGGTCCATCATAGTTGTTGTAAGCGTTTCCATCGTCAGCGTTTCCATCGTCAGCGTTTCCATCGTCAGCGTAATAATCGTCGCCACCAGCGAGTCGACGCCGAGCCTGAGATAAGAGGATTGAGTGCTTCAGCCAGTTAGCCAACAAAAATATATACACAGGCGAGCGGCGAGCGGCGAGCGGCGAGCACATCTAATGTCAACAGTCCCAAACTAATAGCGCTAACCTTCATGAGCTTTCGCTCTGCTTCCGCTTCCAGTTTCTGCAGAAACGCCCTACGACGAGCGAGTTTCTCCCTCAAGTCAGACTTTTTTTTGAGGAATCTCAAAGAGTTCCCCTGTTCAGGGACTGTTGTTTGGAGGTAGATTATGGTGTGCTGGATTGTTTTTTGTTTTAATTTTGTTTCGCAACATTAGAAGAGCGAAAAGAATCGGCTTTCACGCAAATTTTACTCATTCAATAGCAGACTCACCTCCTCTCCACTCACGATACTCTCCAGAAGGCTCCTAGAACTTTCCACTTCTTCTCCGCTCAAATCGACCTCCATTGTCTCGAACGGAGCGTCAAGCGTTGTCACAGGCGAAGAAAGAGCGTAATTATTAGCGACAGAAGACGATAATGCGGAGGGAATGAGGGATAGCCATGCAATTCGATCGGCATCGGTGCCTCCAATCACGTTTACAAGGAGGCCTCGGGGAGGCGCGGAGGAGGAGGAGAAGACGTTAATCTGTTTCAGTGTTTTGACACGACAATGTGACGGAGAAATATCATGGTTAGTGTCATTAGCGCTTCTTTTCTCCCGCACCATTTGCTCAGGTACTCACCAATGGCAATTCTCCCTCTGACTCTCGTCGGCCATACTGCTTCTTAGCAAAACCGTGGACCCCATTCATAAACGTTCTAATTGCATTAATGTCAGATGTTCGGATATCTTGGACACCCGTGGTACTGAAATCTGTCGAAGAGATGGAGGCAGAGTCTGAGGGAGGGATTGATAATCGCCTGGAGAAGAGCCGACGGTCTGCTTCATTCGGGACAATTTCCGCAATTTGCAAAACATTTTTGACTGCATTCACTGCATTTACAGCAGAAGAAGCAACAAAGAAGAAAAAAAATCGCATTTCGACTCACGATGGTACAATGCCAGAAAAAATGCCAAGGAAAAAAATGAGAAATGATTTAGGTGAAGATACAGCTTTTTTTGCCCGTTTTAACGACAAGTAAATGACAATTCCGGGAAGTCCAAGGTATGTAAAACGAGATGCGACGGGTTTGGGTTTCTATAGGAAGCAAACCCCCTTATATGAGGACAGAATCCAACCTTGCTTTCACCTGGTCTAACCCCTCTCATACAGCTGGAGCGCCCAGTTCCCTTGCTATCAGGTGGACTTCGAAGCACGCAATGCCGGAAAACGCGTCGCTAGTACGAAAAGGAGAGTGAGATGGAGGTTTGGATTCCCCAATCTTTCGGCACTGGAAGGTGAGTAAATTTTGTAAAGGATTATGCGGCGTTTGTTTCCATACTGCGACGACGGATTATTTCACATCTCACCACCTAACCCCAAAAATGAACCGGACAGCGGGTAAAATCGGCACGGATTGTAGGGGCGAGGAACACGAAGTCACACTGGAATGGTCCATCACTTCTGGAAAGAGAGTGGTTGGCTTTGACCACCAGGTGATTCACTCGTCAAGCAGGTAAGTGCCCGTCCTCAACATCGCAGCACCTCGTCAAGCAATACCAATGTGAATACAACTAAACGCATAACAAAAAACGCAGCAAATCCATGCAGTTTGAATACTCGTGGAACATGGAAAAGGCTCACGTCTTCAAGATTGACTGCCATGCAACCCGGGGTTTCGACTCCAGGGTCTGCCAATACGACCTAATTATTGATGGACAGAGTTTCTTCAACATGCCAAAGGTTTACGAAATCGGAAACTCCGCGGCGGCGCTTAATTCACCGAGGAATGTGCACGCCCCTACCGCCCGCACATCGACTTACACCACCAGTGCAAGTGCTAGCAGTGGTCGTCCCATGAGGATGTCTTCTGCCGGTGGATCTTACTCCAATAGGAAGTGAGTATCAGCGACAAGCTTGCAATCAGCGATAAGCTTGCAATCAGCGACAAGCTTGCAATCAGTGACAAGCTTGCAATCAGCGACAAGCTTGCAATCAGCGACAAGCTTGCAATTAAAGTCTTCTTCCAATTCCAATTCCAATTCCAATTCCAATTCTTACTTTCAAAACATCACAGCGTGCACGCGAACAATCCAAGGCCGCCTCCACCACCTGGATTGCCTCAATATAACAGCAGGAACCCCAAGTCGCGGGAGGAGGAAGAGGCTGAACTGCAGGCAGCAATCAAGGCCTCCCTCAACGAGTCGCAGAGGTACATCGGACAAAGAAATAACGGCGGAACTTCCTCGGCCTCCGCCGATAGCGGACAGAAAGCACAGCAACGTCCCCCGGTAAAGGTGGAGGAGGAACCAAGCCTTTTGGATTTAATGACCGCTCCTGTCACCACTATTACTCCAACGAACGGTGGCTCTGATCTAAACACAGACGTGAATGCCTTCACATCGAGCGTTACGGAATGGGACGCCTTCGTAGCGACGCCGTCCCCTGTTGGCGGAAACGAACACGCAAAGAGTTTTGACAATGTCGCCAGCGGGCTCATGGAGCTCTACTCGCCTCCAGCATCTGCCAATCCAACAGGAACGACAGCGACGACAGGACAGCAGACAGGACAGCAGACGTACCCCACAGGGATATCTCCTCAGGGCTCTGTTGCGAGCTCTGTTGGCCGTGGTGGTAGCCCTACCGGAGGCACCAACGACCCGTTTGGATTCGCGGCACAGCCGCAGCATCCGCCTCAGCCAGCGCCTCAGCCAGCGCCTCAGCTTCAAGTTCAGGCTTATCAAATGCAGCAACAGAATCCGGTCTCTCCTCAGGAAAATTCGCCACCGCAAGATCCAAATAGTTTCTATGCCGCCAACACTGTTGACCAGTCCCACACGAAAAACGATTCAATTGTCGGCGATGCCTTGAAATCGATTGTGAACCTTGACAACCTAAATATTTCCCCCTCTACGGCTGCTAACCCGTTTGCGACAACCTTCTCCGACTCGGGCAGCATCGCGAAGCTCGGGGATGCACGTTCACAGAAACAGGCGGGGGGAAAGAAGAGCGTCATGATGCAACAACAGCCACAGCCGCAGCCAATGCAACAACAGCAGCAGACGCAGATGCAGATGCAACAACAGCAACAACAGCAACAACAGCAACAATACCAACAACAGCAACAAACCTGGGGATCGGGGAACCCTTTTTGAGTGGCTAGTTGGAAAACTGACGAAGTGACATGGTACGATAGGTAGGGTGTTGGATGACGCAGCAAAACAGGGTGGTGGCGGAATGACGGTCCATCGAAAAAGTCAAAGTAAGCGAGAGTAAAGTGATGAAGCGCAATTATCCAAGCAAATCCTACGTCTCTTCAATACAATTATCACCAGCATCGATATTATTCTCGATTTACGAAACCTTTCCTCTTTCTTCCCAGAGTCGCTCTGCTTCCCGTTCCCTTTCATCATCCTCCCTCATCCTTTCCCTCTTCTCCGCATTTTTCCCTTCAGCAGTGCGAACCCTATCATTCGTGTAGGACTTTTTCTTCACATCCTCGAGCTCGGACTTTACTTCGGCCAGCTCCGATTTGAGGGACGAGAGATCAGGCAGTTTACCCTCGAAAATATTGAAGGTACTACTGTCTTTGTCTTCTGCAGGTTGGGGGCTCTGAGAAAAATAATTTGAGAAAAATAATTGAGGAGTTATGTTATGTATGTTAGCCCAGGTGGGAGAAACGACACGTGAACGTGGAGAAACGACACGTGAACTCACCTTCTTTGCAGCAGCGGAAGTTAATACCTCGCTGTCCAGAAGATCAACCTTGTAATCCACCCCGAAATCTCTTAAAACGCTCATCACTTTCAGGGGGCTTTCAGGGGAGTTGCTGTTTTCCTTCAATCCCACGACCTCAAACGAGGTCCCGTCCGTTAGCTTCCCCGTTAGTTTCGTCGAGAGAGGATTAGAAAACGTCAGCGACGCTATATTGTTGGCGTAGCCTTTGATGAGAAGATCAGTGAAGTCCTTTGAATTTATTGTGTTGGTAGCGGAGGATGCCAAGGATAAGAGAGGAGAGAGGAGGACAGCCGGGATGCCGAGGAGTGGAGCGAGGAGTGCCGTACGCCTCGAAACATTCGAAAATGGCACAGGGGACGCCCCTCGTCCCGGGACTTCGCTATCCGCATCAGCATTTGCATCGGCTTGCTTGTCAGTGGACCGTGATCGTCTATAGAAATTCAGGTTTGTCACGTATTTTGATTCTTTTGATTTTGCACAACGAAAAGCCGAGATCGAGATAGTACTTTGTAGCCCTACAGAACTCTGAAGCAGGAGGAGAGCAACTAAGACGGACCAAGGTCTCACCATAGCAAGTGGTAGAAAAAAACAAATATCGACCAGCGCCGTAATTTGGGGTGTATTTATCGTTATATGCGAGAGACTTGTACTAGGCGATGGCGCGATTTGGGTATCTGCTAGGTTGACAGCACACGAGGAAGGAATATTATACTTTCTGGCTGTAATTCGAGAATGACTATTTTTCACCCGTCGGTCGCGATCTCTCAAATCCCTAGTAAATTCTCCCAATTCGTGAATAGAAACCCTTGGGAAGATCTTCAGCCCCTTTCCACCTAATCCGCCCCCCCATAGGTTCCTCTCAATTATGATTTCTTTCGTAGGGGTCGGCTCCTTCCTTGTTTCTGTCTCCATCTCAGTCTTCCTTATCACAAAAGAACAACGATTGTCACCCTCTCCCTCCGCTCCTAAATCGCCCCCGCCGTCTTCAATCCTAATCGCCACGCGAATGCACGTATCGTCATCATCCGCAAAGCCGCCAACCGAAGAAACGATCAGGAAGTTCTGTGCCTTAGTCGAGAACCTCAAAAAGAATATGCAGGGCACCGCAATAAGTGGCATAATCGCTGTTGATAGGGGGTGCTTTCCTGGGGTGGAAAGGTAAGCGAGGAAAGCAAAAGGAAAAAGAGGAGTGAGATCGCCGCGGCTCGTATTGACGTGGAATTTATTGATCTAGGGTTATGGTTATTGTTCTACACGCCAACTCAGTCTCACTTTTTTTCTTGCTGTGTGTGCTCACTCTCTCCCTCATTCTCGTTCACAGAATTGTCAATTCAATTTATGGCTCGTCTTCTACCTCAAATCACAACACCAACAACACCAACAACACCAACAACACCAACAACACCAACAACACCAACAACACCAACAACACCAACAACATCAATCCTGATGTGACTGATGTGACCTCACAATGGAGCTGGACAGTGAAGGTCCTCAATGTAGATCCCTGGGGCTCCTTTACTCCCGCTTTGAATGCGTTAGTATCCTTTGGCGCTTCAAACTGTTTCTCTTCCATCCTGTTTATGAGCGCGGAGGTGGAAGTGGAGGCCCCCGTCGTCGAGAGACTCAGACGGGAGCTGAAGGGGGACACACTTGTGGCGGGGGCAGCTTTATCTGGACATGATTTCCGATCCCCCGGGGGGACAAATGTTAAAGGGGATCGTTTGGTAGAGGTGAGCAATGGACACGAGGGGAAGCTGATTTTTTTGTTCTTCATTTGCTTGCTGCCACCGATTAAAAAAATTCCTCTCAAAAAATCCCTCTCAAAAAATCCCTCTCACACTTACAATAACCCCATCTCACAGCTAAACGGTCGCACCACACCATGGAACACCCTATGTCTCTGGGACACCTCCCTCCTCTCCCTATTCGGCTTCCTCCCCGTGAGTGACCTGCGATCATTTGGCCTCACACCCGGCGTCGAAGAGGTCGCAGCCATCGCCGTCTGCCAGAAAATCATGGGAAAAGATTGCGCCAAGGCGAAACTCATTAACTGCGAGCAACGCGATTATGGCAGAGACACCGACGCAGGCGCCGACGTCGACGCGCGCGGGGGAGGGGGACGACCGTCATGGAAAGTAGACTTCGATGACGACCCAGACAGGATTAGATACCACCAAGAGAAGATGAAATCGAAGATCCAACGGCCTCGTGGACAAATGTTGCGCATAGGACTAGAGAGTTTTGGCGTTGTGCATCACATATGAAGTGGAAAAACTTAAAACATGCGACGATTGGATAACAAAGTAGTAAGAGAATTTCTTTTAGAGGTGGTGAAGTTGAATGAGGATATTAAAGTACTACTTTTTACCATTTATTTGAAAAATCCCCTTTGACACAAGCAAGATCAATCAACTCTCCACGAACGTAAAACACATTTTAAGTCTTCGTTTCATTCATTTTTCCTTTTTCCTTTTTTTATTTTCGGTTCCTTTTTTCTTTTCACAGGAACTAAATTACCCCCCCAACAGTCCCTACCATGCGCATATCTAAATCACTCCCCCTAATCCTCTCCCTACCAATAACTTCCAGCGTCGTTCTCGATCCGATTTTCAGTTCCCCCTTCCCACAGGCGATTAGTTCAGGCCGTCTTACCCCGGGATTATTCGAAACCGCAGAGGAAGTATGCTCAGGGAATATTGAGGACTTATGCGATAACGCGAAGTATCTACACGGTTTATACACCACGTATAACACCCTCGTCAACCCTACTGCAACCGATGTCATTTTCAAGTCTGACGACTCTGATAACAATTTACTGTCGGAGATAACGACGCGCACCTCAACCGACCCCTCGGCGAATTCTTACCCCGACTTCTTTCAGGAACACGAAGTCGGACGGAAACCTGTTATCATCAACCAGGCTAAAGACGCCAACGTGGTGGTGGATGAAGATCGCATCAGCCAGATCCGTGAATGCATGCGTGGCGGTGGCGGTTCTTCTTCTTCTTCTTCTTCTTCTTCTTCTTCTTCTTCTTCTTCTTCTTCTTCTTCTTCTTCTTCTTCTTCTTCCGATGACGATAAAGGTCGGGTGGCGTCGTTACGCTCTGAATTGTCGTCGGTCGAGTCATCCATATCGTCCTCTCTGGAAGTGATCTCAACTCTGGAGGAAGAGATCTCTGAGCTGATCGAGATGGGAACAGGCGGGGGGGATACGGACAACGAAGTCACGTCCGCCCGTGAGAATCTTGGGAAAGTCAAGGACGAAGTGGAGAAGTTGACAAAAAAGAAGGATCAGATTGAACTTGAAATCAAGTCTGCGCAGTCGAGTGCATCTGAATCTGCTGCATCATCATCCGATAAATCCGATAAATCAAAATCAACGGCCTGTCTATCCCCATCGTCCCTCACCAACGTCCCGCGATACCTCTACAACGATTACATCCGTCGTCTCCCCTCTCCTCCCCATTGGACTCTCACAACCATGACTATAAATAACGACAAACAACGAGGGAATGAATTCATACAATGCGGTAACGGGATGCACACGTTAGTATATATCTCTGGTGCGGACGAGGAATATCAAGTGCGCATTTCGGACTACCAGTCAATCTCGCGATCAGACGGTATTACGACGGAGGTTGTTGATGAAGGAGGTGGGCGGTATGACGTTAAGTATGTAGGAAACGCATGGGATCAAGACGGCTCATACCACCACGGTACTGTTAAATCGAAAGGTATGATATTCGTTCCTGAGGGTTCAACTCTTAGCGTCCGCCCGTCATCTTCCTCTTCCTCCTCTTCCTCTTCAGAAGAGGAGATAATAGTAAGATTCTGCCTCCTCGACGCGTCAAATTTAAACGTCTTTTTGTCGAGCCAAGCGTACAGAGGGTACAAGGAAAAGGATGCAGAAAGGGTAATTCGAGGGATTCAACACAAATCATTCGACAAAGCCATGGAACGCAACCCTGTCGAAATCAGTGGTGAGGAATGGTCGAAATGGCCACGGACTGTGGCATCACCCACTGCGACTGATGGCGCGGAAGATTCCGGGGGAGGAAACCGCAAAAACCGCAAGAAAAAGAAGAAGAAATCCTTCTCCGAATGGCAGTCCCTAAAAGCCTGGGACCACTTAATCCTCGGTCTGACGTTACCGTCCCCTACAATGCCATCGGTAATTGAGTCAGGTAGGACCAATGCGATGGTAAAATTTTTGGACACGTTTGTTAAGAAGGATGGCGACGCTACGCAGGTTTGGTATGACATTAGTTGGACTGGTGTTCTCATCGGGAACCAAGAAGGCAGCGAAGACGTAAAATCCGACGTAAAATCCCTCACGGGAAAAAAATCGTTCTCCCAGGACTCGCAGTTAGTAACCTGGAGCTATGCTGTCGACTCTCACTCGTTACAATATGGAGATTCGTGCCGTAGTGTGGAAGTGAGGATCGAGGACCTCGAGCCGGGTACGCGGTATGTTTTTAGAGTGAGGTTGAGGTATGGTGACGACGACGACAGTGGTTCGGGGACGGGGACGGGTAATGACAATGAACAAACATCAGAAATCCACTCAATCTGGTCCCCCTCTTCGTCTCCTATAACGACCGGATCCGTCGGTCCCCCATCACCCTTAACATCCACCCCTCTCCTTCTCTCCCCCTCATCCTGGAACTCTGTCCTCGGGTCCCTCCCTGGCTTATCATCCTCATCTACTGATACACTCTACCGTCACAGACATGGTACGGATGCTACTATGGTGGTTCTTGGGTTTCATGACAGTGAGGATAATGGCGGGAGTGAGGTTGATGGGTATGTTGTCGAGAGGAGTCATGTTGACGATCATGGTCACAATGAAGGTGATTGGACCGTGATTAACCACGGAGTAGAAGTTATCACCAAGGTCGAACCGAGCGCGACGAAATTCCTCGGCGGAATAAACAACAAAGACAAAGACGAACCCAACGCCAAATCAGAACTAGACAAAACTGCCAAGAAAGTATTCCTCGCAATCCACCACCTCCTCCCAGGCTGCACATACCAGTTCCGTATATCTCCTCGGAACTCGCACGGACGTGCGAAGAGCTGGTCGAGCCCGACTCAGAAAATCACTACGGTGTATAAGCCCGGGTATGAGTTTGGGGATGACGATGACGACGATGGGGAGGAGGGACATGGATATACTGGTGAAGGTGGACATGTTGTTCATGGAGTGAACGTCGGTATGAACGCGAACGCCAACGCGAACGCCAACGCGAACGCCAACGCGAACGCCAACTCATCTGGTGGTTCCGCGGTCGAAACGGCAGTCATTGACGACGTCAAACACTTCGTAACGATCGACAACATCCCCATGTCCGCCTGGACAGCCTGGTACTCCCCTCGTGGTTGGAAGGTGCACGGTGAGATCGTTGACGTCCAATGGATTGATGGGGATGTTAGCAAGGCGAGGATCGAGAATAAGGAAGAGGTGGGGCATAGGATTTGTAGAGTCGAGAGGGATGGACGGACGCCATTGGTTTATCTTGTGTTAGCGTGTCAGAGAGCGGGGGGGATTGGGGTCGTTATCGTCGACAACGACTCCGAAAGATGCGATAAATTCGATCAGTTTTGTATGCCCGGGGCCGATGAGGAACACGGGGAATATTGGGGGCGCTATGATCTGGAAAGGCCGTGGAGGATGGTGAGGATTCCCACGGTACTGGTGAGGGGAGGGGATTTGGGAGGGGTCAGGGGGAGGAAGGAGGAGGTTGCGAGGGCGGGGGAGAGGTTTAGAGAGGAAGTGGAACGAGAGAAGGAAGAAGCGAGGGAGAGAGAACTTGAGAAGGAACGGGAGACTGAGAGGGAGAGGGAGAAGATGAGGGAGGAAGAAAGGGAGAAGATTCGACAGGAGATGAGGGAGGAGGCAGAGATGGAGACCGCTAAGGCGAAGAAGAAGAAGGAGGCGGAGGAACTGAAAGAGCAGGAGGCTAAAGAGCAGGAGGCTAAAGAGCAGGAGGCTAAAGAGGAGGGAGCAAAGGAGCAGGTGGAGGACGGTGCTACTGCGCATGAAGAGAAGGGGGATAACGCGGAGACGACATCGCAAGACGACAACGAAGCAGAGGAGACGGCGACTGAATTGTGAATGCAAATATTTTCTGATTATTTTGTCGCAGTACATGGAAGTAAAAATAACGACGCAGAAAGCAATTATTAACAATAAGGGCAAGGGCGGGAGTGTTGTGTTTTGTGTTTTGAGTTTTGTGGTGCTAAAGATAAAGAACGTATCCATTATTTCAATTAACATCAACATATCAACATATCAACAAAAATGCGAGCGAAGCACTAGAGCCTCAAGCTACGCGGAAATCTAGAAGCACTTGCGGTGCACGATGGAAGGTCCACTCTCGTCGTACTCGGCCTTGCTGATCCACATCTGCTGGAAGGTGGAGAGACTGGCAAGGATACTTCCTCCGATCCACACACTGTACTTCCTCTCGGGGGGGGCGACGACCTTGATCTTCATGGTGGAGGGAGCGAGGGCGCTGATCTCCTTGGTCATGCGCTCTCCGATTCCAGGGTACATGGTGGTTCCGCCAGAGAGCACGATGTTGGCATAGAGATCCTTACGGATGTCAACATCACACTTCATGATGGTCTGGAAAGTGCAATCATGGACACCACTGGCCTCCTTTCCAATGAAACTGGGCTGGAAGAGGACCTCGGGGCACCTGAAGCGCTCGTTGGCGATGATGATGACGTTTCCGTCGGGGAGCTCGTAGCTCTGCTCGAGCTCAGAGGACTCGGCGGCATTCTTCATCTCCTGGTCAAAGTCCAGGGCAACGAAGGTGAGCTTCTCCTTGATGTCACGGACAATCTCACGCTCGGCGGTGGTGGTGAAACTGTATCCACGCTCAGTGAGGATCTTCATCATGTAGTCGGTGAGGTCGCGTCCAGCAAGGTCCAAACGGACAATGGCATGGGGAAGGGCATATCCCTCGTAGATGGGAACAGTGTGGGAAACACCATCTCCACTATCAAGGACACATCCGGTGGTACGTCCGGAGGCGTACAAGGAGAGGACGGCCTGGATGTTGACGTACATGGCGGGGCAGTTGAAGGTCTCGAACATGATCTGAGTCATTCGCTCACGGTTGGCCTTGGGGTTGAGGGGGGCCTCAGTGAGGAGGACGGGGTGCTCCTCAGGGGCAACACGAAGCTCGTTGTAGAAAGTGTGGTGCCAGATCTTCTCCATGTCGTCCCAGTTGGTCACGATTCCGTGCTCAATGGGGTACTTCAAGGAGAGCACTCCACGCTTGGACTGGGCCTCGTCTCCAACATAGGCATCCTTCTGGTCCATGCCGACCATGATTCCAGGGTGCTTGGGGCGTCCCACAATGGAGGGGAACACAGCGCGGGGAGCATCGTCTCCGGCGAATCCGGCCTGTCAACACACAACAAAAATAAATAAATAAATGAAAAAGGGTTAGAATGTGTGGCGCAAGAAGCTTGGGAACCGTTGGATCCTCTCAACTGATAGAAAAAGTCTTGGGTAAGATCTTGGACACTTTACTCACCTTGCACATACCGGAACCATTGTCAACGACAAGAGCAGCAACGTCTTCGTCAGCCATGATATTAATAGGTTTTTAAAGCGGTTTAAAACTGAGGGGAGGGGGTTGAAAGTTAGTTGGATCCTTGGTGAAAATGGCCCATCGCGTTTGCGCTTATGGTGGGGTTAATTGAACAATAAAATATCGTTCAGGCGCCATAAATGCCATAGGGAATGCATTGATGAAGGTTTAATTTGCTTGCAATATTGTTATCCTTACCTTTTAGTTTGACACCCCTCAAAGCAACAAGATTTTTCCCTTTTAGGTTCGTTGGGTTCTTGAAAATGAATTCTGGATCACTTGTTTTATAATTTGTCCCACCCCCCCCCTTATATTTTTGTTATGCTCGTGGCAATTTTTTTCGAGAGTTATTCTTCGTCTATGGTGCGAAACGAGAAATGAATTTGAAGAATACAAAAATGCAACTCCAGCCAGGTAGTAGGAAGGAATTGTAGTCGTCTGGGGGTAGTTTCGGCACTTATAAATCTTTACTCTTTGTATTTTCCGTATGGTTGGTGTAAATTGCGAAAAATTCAATGAGAAATTACTGGAACTTGAGAGCATTGTGAACTTGGAGAGAAAAGGGGAGGAACTTTGGGATAAAGCGAAGGGTGTTTAGTCGATATTACGATAGCTGCTGTCTAGTTTGATCTGAGTGAGCTGTTTCCGGGGTATGGGTACGTACACTAGCGTGTGCGGACATAACCGACCCTTGGTTTTCTACTATACTACGTGGGGCAGCAAACGAGCAAACAGGAAAGGAACACATAACGCGGTGAGAAGGAAAGGATCGCCAGGTCGTGTTCATAGTTAAATTCAATTTGAAGAATTTGTAACACTACTTGCAAAAAGACCGTGACTGTTCATGCTGGTCTTTTTTGTAGTCAGGTGTGGGAGTTTGTTTCAATGCGGCTTCGTTACATTGTCAGCCTATTTATGACTACTGCGAGGCTCCTTTGCGTCGAGACCAACAGTTATCTCTTGTGCGTCTCAAACTTGTTGTCTTGCGTTTTTTCGCTGTCTAACTTGCTTGATAGCTACAACTGATGGAGGTCCC
>Ga0209714_1001451_pt1 | contig 12837 bp, 6 predicted proteins | sample COGITO_mtgs_1104_5_FD_185517 | JGI IMG/M metagenome (GOLD analysis project Ga0209714, IMG submission 185517) | Pelagic marine microbial communities from North Sea - COGITO_mtgs_110414 (SPAdes) (version 2) | ecosystem: Environmental > Aquatic > Marine > Epipelagic ...
CCCCCACCACCACCACCAACAACAACAACAACAACAACAACAACAACAACAATAACGCCGCAGTCAACGCAAGCAGTGTTGTGAGCAATTTTAATGCGAAGCGCGCCAACCAGGAGGAGTTTGCCTCTGGGGTGATAAAATTCAAGCTGAATCCGAAAAATGGTATTTTACACTTTTCAAAGTGCGGGGCTCTGACAATAACGCCAAAGAGCGTCGCCGGATTTCTCTTCGAAAACCGTGAAAAACTTGACAAAACGCAGATCGGCGAGGTACTGGGCAAGGAGGAAAGTTATGCGCTTCTAAAGAATGAGGAGAGCGCTGAGAAGGGAGGCGCCGGTTTCTGTGTACTTGCCCTGCACGAATATGTCGATCAAATGGACTTTAGTAATTTTGACTTTGATGAAGCTATTCGGTACTTCCTGTCTGGATTTAGGCTCCCTGGCGAGGCTCAAAAGATCGATCGAATAATGGAGAAGTTCGCAGAGCGCTACACACTTCAAAATGAGAACATCTTTCCCAGTGCGGATACGGCCTTTATCCTTGCATTTAGCATCATCATGCTAAACACTGACCTCCACAACCCGTCGATAAAGGAGGAAAGGCGAATGACCCTGGAAGGTTTTATTCGTAACAATCGTGGAATCGGCGAGAACGGTGGTGACCTTCCAGCCGAATTCTTAAGTGGCATTTTCGAACGGATCCAGAAGGATGCATTTTCCCTCAAGGAGGACGACGAAGCACGCCAGCACTTTGCCCATAGCAGTAGCACCAATATCCAGTTTGATTTCTTTAAATCTGGGGTAGATGAGAAACGTCGAAAGGAGCAGGAATTTCAGAAGGAGCGAGAGGCCCTCATGGCATCATCTGAATCTTCGCTGAAGTCCAATTACAGTAACCTCCGACTTACCAACGACATCCAGGAACCCACCGGCGGCCATGACAATTTAGACGATACCCCGTCCCCCTCCGAAGGCGTACTGCCCATGTTCGAAACATGCTGGCCAGCAACTATCGGCGCTCTCTCTCAGATTCTGGAGTTTTCTCAGGAGCCCTCCTGCATTGCTCTGTGCCTGCGGGGATTCGTCTATGCGGTTCGCATCGCTGCTTACAACGACCAGAGAGTGGCCCGGGACACGTTCGTGAACTCCTTGGCGAAGTTCACTACGCTTGGGAGTATTAAAGAGATGCGATACAAGAACATTGAGTGCGTGCGAACTCTCTTTGAAATTGCCATAATGGATGGCGAACTCCTGAACGAAAGCTGGGCACCCATCCTCCAATGCGTCTCGCAGCTCTCCCGCCTTCAGCAAGCCGCGGCTGGCTTGGCAACCGATGACGAGCTCTTCGATGACAACGACAACAACAATAGTGTTGAGGCAGGTCGCGAGCGCGGTGGTAGCAAGGAGCGAAAGCGAAATTCTTTCACTCAGCTCGCTACGGGCTCCACGTCGATTTTCAACTCGTCCAAGACCAACAAGGCGCTGGAAAAGAGAAAGGTCGAAGAGGAGAACGGGAAAGCAGTCCTCGCCACAATCGAGGGCGACTTGATTGACAAAGTCTTTACTTCGAGTGTGAAGCTCAGTGTTAGTGGCATCGAGCATATGATCCGGGCTCTCATTCTGACGAGTACAAGCGAGGTTGAGGGAGACCCTCCGCGCATGTTTGCCCTCCAGCGTCTCGTTGAGGTGGCTGACTTCAACATGAACGAGAGGCCCCGAATTGTTTGGCGTAAAATGTGGGGTCTGATGAGTTCGCACTTTACGAATGTTGGGTGCCATAGCAACCAGCAAGTGTCGATGTACGCGATTGACAGCCTCCGTCAGCTCAGCATCAAATTTTTGCAGAAACCCGAATTGAAAGATTTCCGTTTCCAGGAACTCTTCCTCGAGCCCTTCCTCGTCATTATGAAAGGAGAGAAAACTCGCGAAGACACTCGAGAACTGATTCTATTTTGCCTCGACAATTTGATTCGTTCTTTAGCTACGAACATACGCTCTGGCTGGAGAATTATTTTCTCCTGTCTGTCATACAGCGCGTCGGATGTTACGATCAAGATCGCCAAGCTAGGTCTCGATCTCGTCAACAACCTCCTCGACCGGCACATGAGAATGTTCACTTCTGCGGACGATTTCGTCTCTCTCGTGAGTACCTCGCTGAGCTTTGTCTATTCGAACGTCAATTTGCCAGTGGGACTGAGCATGAGAGCGCTCTGTCACATCGGCTACTTCGCGGATGTGATTGCTAGGGGCGACATATCCTTCGACATTGCGAAGCCTCGGTTGAACCGCGGTGCGAGCAGTGGAAGTGACGCAGCCAACAACAACTCCACGAACGGTGGCAGTAGCAGCAGCTTTGGCCAGAGCGAAGACCCGACTGTCTTGGGATACACGTACAAGGGATTTGAAAGTGAGCTGGACGAACGCGAGTCGCCGTCTCTGGTGCAGTCGTCACAGCTGATGATGATTTGGCGTCCCATTTTTGACGGCCTAGCGACGGGTATGGTAAAGGGTCGTGGGGGGAGATTGCTGGTCATCCAACGAGCTTGCGTGGTGACCATGCGAGCCATTCTGATTCGCCACGGTTCGCTGTTTGACGCTCGCCAATGGGAGGCAATCTTGACTCAGTCAATTATCCCGGGTATTCAATTGGGTGCCCTCGGTGACTCGTCTACATGCGTTCACCTCTACACCCAATCACCGCTCGAGAAAAACTTTGAATTCTTGCAGGACTGTCCTCCTCTCCCTCCTCCGTCGGACGATGCGCACTTAGTCGAGTGCTCCCTAAATGCTCAGTCTGAGGGATCAAGTGCCGAACGTGAAATGGGTGTAGCTGAGTCTCTCATCGAGGCAGCCCTACGGGATCTCCGGCTCGGAGGAGATGGCTCACTGAAAAAGCACCAGAGGGGCTACGAGGAACAAAAGCGGAAATACGGGGTTACAGTTACGGAGGAAGGAATCGTAGAGGAAGGAGTCGTCGTCGAAGGGGTTTCAATCGCCCTAGAGGATGTGGACGATGTGGGTGATCTTCCAAGTGATTCGTGGACTGCTTCGACTGCGACCTTTGCCCTCGGCACGCTAGTGGACTTATTTGAAGTCCATTTGAACAAATGTGATTCTGGTGGTGAAGGCGCTGTTCGGCTCTTCGAAATCATTTTTAGCACATTGGGGGGATTCTTCCGGTCTATGAAGGACGCCTCGTTTGTCCCGTGTGAAGCACTGCTGCGAATTAACGTGGCGTGCATTGCCCGCCTAGGATGTGTGTTGGACAAAATTAAGTCTCCCATGTGCTCACTTTTCGGGTCGAAGTTGGCTGATCTGCTCGATCTGGTCTTAGAAATGCAGCGAAGTTTTGTCACACGACTCATCCTCGACAAAGAAGAGGCTGTAAAGGCTGCTGTTCCGCCTCCCCGGGTGCATCAGGACTTCCTAGAGTCTAAGATGATGAAAAAGTTGGTAAAAACACCTTTTGGCGCCGGAACTGTTGTTAGCACCAATGATGATGACCGAGTCGTGGTCGCATTGGAGTGGGGCGCGATGCTGTACACTAACAAGAATGGAAAAGGAAACGAAAGTGGTGGCGGCGGCGGCGGCGGCGGCGGCGGCGGTGGCGGCGGCGGCGGCGGCGGCTGCTGCGACGACGACGACGACGACGACGACGACGATGATGATGATGATGTGAGATGGAATGCCCTCAGCGATGACGAGGATGATGACGACCAGCTGACAGTACCTGGCGACATGTTGCTGGACGAGAGCATGGAGGCTGTTGACATGCATTACGTCCGACAAACGGCAGTTCCGTTAATGGGCCTATTTGTCGTTGCTGAAATGCTCCGGAAGTGTGTGAATGCTTCTTGCAGTGCGTCGGAACAAAATCTCAAGCAGAGGAGTCTGAGGGTACTCGCAAATGCCTTCGAGTTTGCATCAAACGCTCGGACCAACCAGGCACTGATCAATGCATTGAATGACTGCGACAGGGGGGTGTGCTGGGATGACGAAGAAGTTGGCGGAGAATGCTGCGGTGGAGAAGGCTTGTTGTGCATTCAAGAAGCCGGAGCTATAAGCGGATTGATCGGATATCTATTTATTGTTGATATGGAGGATGGGACAGAACTAAATCGTGAGGTAGTTAAGATGCTCGCCAATTTCTTGGCTTGTGAAGAAGATGAGCGGAACAGAATCGTTGCGAGGGGGGAGCGGAGCAACAGCACTTTAAGTCACAGTAGTAGCTTCCTGGATGGCGGAAGGTCGCCAGCTCTGCTGCCTTCAAAAAAAAACTGGTGGCTCATATCGATGTCTCCAGTCGTATGCGAGGTACTGGGGGGGATCCGGGACTTGAACGACGATTTTTTTGCAAGAGAATTGCAAAGAAAGACGGGGTTGTACGATTTGCTCGTACAGCTGATCGGAGTTGGCGATTCCAGCATCAGAAAAATGGTCATGGAAATTTTCGCCACCAGGATGAAAACGTTAGCATTTGATGGTGTGGAGTGAGAAATTTGCTCTTGGCGATGGAAATATATAATAATAAAATGTGGTAAATGATGTAGCTACCAAACTTGCGCTATTTTATTTGCTACTTTTTACTTTTTACGCGCTTAAAGTTGTTGCCCTCAAAGCGTCAATGTCAAAGCGGAGGTGACACACCTCGAGAAAAGGCCAAGAATTGCTCTACCGCTGACAAGTGGTTTCTCTCGGACAGGTATGTGCTTTCAGCGGGGCCTATCTGCACGTTTTTAACTTTCGCTGTCATCTCGATCTTGTTTTCGTGCTGCGCCTTCATGGAAGAATTCAGCTCAGCAGAGGACAAATGAAAGAAGTTGCGAATCTTGAGCTTGCTTTGATGATTGTACACAATATCCTCCAATATTACCGGGGAGGGTACGGTCTCCGCTAGTTTACAGTTAGCGACATACTTTTTCTGGTGGAGCGAAACTTGAAGAGGACAACCCAGTTCATCCTCTACAAAGCCCAAGGTGCAGAGGAGTGCGAGGTAGGTATTGTACCGAACAGAGCCGAGAAGGGGGATTTTGTTCATCCTGGGCGTCGACTGAGCATATGCACACTACTACGAGCGACTTTTACTGCCTCTTGTTCATTCCCTGCAAAAGGATGTTAACGGGGGCGGCCAATATGTTTACAAATAAATAAATAAAGGTTGAGAGGATAAATCCATGATGCGGCCAACAAGTTCGCGGCAAGCAGCTGCGAAGAAATCACTGTCTCCCTTTCATCGCTCTTCGCATTCCGTGCGTCCCCCTCTTCCCACTAATGATAAGCTTACCATCACCGTCTCTGCGGCACACAATCTTCCACCTCTGAGCGGCACCCATACTCCACCAGATACCTACGTGCTTTTCCATCTGATAGAGGGCGAAGATGGCAGTGGGAAGCGATCTGCGAAGCGATCTGCGAATCAGCAATACAAACTAAAGTGCCCTCCCCACTGGCGTACCAAGAAGCAGTTCAAGTCATGTGCTCCAACATATAGCCAGCGGTATGAGGTGCTGCTGGAATCTGGCGAAGGCAAAGGATGCAAATCTTACCACGATCCCCAACTTGAGGTGACCTTGGTTTCCAACTCTGACGACAAGAACACAGAAGAGCTACTGGGAACCACAACAATTCAGCTGAGCAAGTTTCTAAACTGGACACAAAACCCTTCCAAGAACAACGCAAAAAGCGGTGAAGATGAATGCTTGAAGAATCTGAGCTTCCCTCTCTATCCGACGAAGTCGTTCGTTGACAGTGAGCAGGTGGTGAAGGGAATGGATGGACAACCATCGAAGTTGCTCCTGGAATTCAGGGCAGACAGCACAATCAACGATGCAAAAAAGTTTCCAGTGAGGAAAGTTCGCCCGATGTCGACACCACCTATAAGAAAAGATGGGGCAGGAGGAGCGAATGTGACGGGGGCTGTTTTCAATAGTATTTTGGATCCGCAGCAGCGAGATTTTAGCTCCGGGCTTCGGGATTACATGATTTTAGAGCCGACAATTGAGCAGACGAGGATGATTGACCCAATGGAAGGGGTTGAACGGGCAAAAAGAAGGTATCAGGAGAGAACAAGCCCTACAGCCAAGGCGCCGTCGCCGACGCAGCCGCCGACGCGGGGGCAATCACCTACAACAGCGACGACGACGACGACGAGGACGTCCCCCCCACAACCCGCTCAAAATTTGTCCTCCCATCTCGTCCGAGCTTTCTCACTCATGAGTGCGAATCGTAAGGACCGCAAGCACATTCGCCTCCAGCAGCTGGTCGATTTTGGCCGATTTTTTGGCTTGGCCTGGGACCATAACATGGCTGCACTTAAAAATCAGCTCGTCAAGTGCAACGCTTCGTTGTCTCATAAGGGAGTGGAATTCAGAGACGTACGGAGCGTTGACATTGGTATGTTCATCGGATTCTGCTCGGGAGAGTTTGAACGCAGATTGGAAGCCAGCGACTTTCAGCAGCTCTATGAAAACTGCATAAGCTATATTACGAGCAGCGACGTCATCAAAAGCAAATTAATGGATGTTACAAAGGTCGTCCGTGAAAGCAACGACGACGACTCCCTCGCATCAATCGATTACCTTCAGCTCTTTCACCTCGGTCGCTGCCTTCGCCCGTCATTTACATGGGAAGACTGCAACGATCTCAAGCTCCTCATTTCACGCTGTGAAAACGATAAACACTGCAGAGAGAAGGTTTTGCTTGGAGTTATGGCCGGCCTTGTCGGGGAGGAGTCGGACGATGTAGTTAGCGGAAGAGTTGGGGATTTTTTCTGCGTTGTAGAGGAGCTAGAAAAATCACAACGACGAAGAACAAATCCCAAGAAGGATGTACGCCATTCTGTTCCTGTGCAACAAATTATTGTCGTGAAACCTTCTCCCGAGCAGCAAAAAAAACCTCCTCCTCCACCACCTCCCACAGCGCCTCAACAGCTACAACAAAATGGTCGGCATCCACGAACACCGCTGATATCACCCCCGCCGCCACCAAAAGCTTCGAGCAAGATAGTCCACCTGATTCGCGCGGTCTTTCGGGTCTTGGAAAAGGACTTAAACAACAACGTCCATCCGAAGCTAATCTGTCACTTCGGACAATTTATGCTCAATGATTGGGTTGTTACCGCTAACAGCGACGGTACCTACACTTGCGACGGAGACCCTCTCGCCTCCTCGGTCTCGCAGCATGAATTTACGCAATTCTGCGGCCGCCGCCTCTCGTCAATGAACGATGAGCTTGTTTCCAGCCTGGGGAAGAGCTTCTTGGCATCTAACCGCAGCAGCGCTTGGCGGAAACAAATTTTGAACGGTGTTTTTCGAATAATGACGAGTGGTGACAGCAATGCTGGCAAAATTTCTGAGGAAGAACTTCTGACTTTCGGGAAATGCCTCGATCGTCGATTTTCGATTGAGGACAACCGTAGATGCCTCTCAAGGCTTAAGGAGTGTGCGACAAAAAACATCCGCCGATCGATTTTCGAGGGCTTATTTAGTTTATATTGCGAGGCGTTTGGACTCGACGATGGCTCGCTTCGTTGGAGTGTCGAGAAGTTTATTAAGAGCAGCGAGAGTAAAGACAACAATAGCACCGCCGCGAATATCAACAACAGCAACAGCAACAGCAACAACAACAACAACAACAACAACAACAACAACAACAACAACAATAGGACTGCTTCGTTAGCCCTGCTCAAAATGGACATTGCCCAGTACCAGCAACAGCAGCAAGACGAGTTCGGCGACGACACCGCTAGCCTCATTTCGTCGATCCACGCCAATAACTACACCAACAACAACTTCACCAACATAAACAATACGGACATTTCTACCGCTTCAACCCTCGCAGACACAAATACAGAATTGATGACGACGCCGTCAGTTTCTTCAACTAGAGCACCTCCTGATGACAGTGACATTGGCAGTTTTATTGAACGCGCGAAGAGAGCGAAGCAGTTGGCCAAAAAAATGAGACATCGCGACGAGAACCTTCGCAGGGGAAGGATTGTTGAAGTCTCAGATGTAATGACGGCGGACCCCAACATCACTCTTCTACGAGCCTCTGGGGTTAAGAAGAAGAAGCCGTACAAACGCTACGACGATGTCGCGAATAACACAACAGTCACCCCTACGAAAAGTAACACAACATCTTCCAGGCACAACGGTGTCCACATTTATCGCGACACTTTTTTGCATCGAGCAGCCGCGACGATGATTCAGTCTGTGTTTAGGCGTAGACAGCATCGCAACACGCTCCGCGAACAGAGGGAGATTGTTGCAGAAGAGCTGCTGCAGAACAAGACAAATCAGAGCTTCCTCCTCGCCGAAGACTTGGCGTCGTCAGAAGAAGAGCAGCAGCAGCCACAGCTCTTGCTTGAGCAGCAACAACAGCCTCAATCTGAGCCCCGGCAAATTAGCAACCCGACGCAGGAAAGTAGCAACTCAACGGAAGCTCTCCTTGCCCTCGCATTGCAAATTCAGCAGCAACAGATTGAGCAGCAGAAGCAAATGCAGCTACAACAACAACAACAGATTCAGCCCGCAAATCAGCAGGCATTCTTCGCAGATTTCTTGCAAAAGTTACAGCAGCAGCAACAACAAGAACGAGAACGAGAACGAGAAGGAGAACAAAATCAGCTGGCGAGAATAGAAATAAATACCCAAAGTGAGGAAGAAGCAAAGGAGCGCAAGAAACTCGAGGAAGAACTTGTCCGCAGTAGAGCACTGCTTGAGGAGAAGGAGAAAAAGCTTAATGAAGCAGAATCTTTCAAAAAGCAGGCTACGGCCCATCTGCGGGCGCAGAATCTAACGATAAAGCGGTTGTCATACGGGGGGAGGCAGAACTTGCCAACCCAAGAGAGCCATTACAAACATAAAAGCGTGGACTCCTCTATTAAATACCCAACCACTCTCGAGGAGGCTGAAGCCAACTATGATTACTACGAGAATCGCAACAATGACAAAAATCGGGGCGAGAGAAAGTCAGAGGTTTTAACTAACACTGTTGCCAAACGCGGCGGTGGCAGCATGGTGGGTGCAGGAAATCCGCGGTGGCGGAGATAATTGTTCGTCGTTGCTAAAGGGTATTTGAAAAAAGTATATTTACTACAAGAAAACCTCTCTTTCAGTGTAAACCTAACATAACAGTTCATTCATTCATATTCTCCTCACGTTTGTGTGTGTGAGTGAGCTTGAGAATAATTCTACTCGCATTCAAGCTGGCCGCCCTGCTATGCAACAAAGGTTGATGCAGTAGCGGTTCCCCCGACTGTCCGGTAAATTGTGCCCTAGGTGAGTTCCACTTTCCGCAACTGTCTCCCCGGAATTTCTCAGGACCCTTACGTTCTCCCACACGACTTCCTCATCCCGAAAAGATGGCCAACCATGCTTCTTGCTCTCCGCTAGGAATTCCTCTACCGTTCGCCCCCTCGGCCCCACGAACAGAGGCTTGCCAGTTACGCTGTCAAAAAATGTTTTCTCTTCCCCTTCCTTGAGCGAACGCATCTCCTCAACGAAAGGACCAGAAAGGAAAGTACCCGCACTTTCAGCAAAGTGGCGATTGTAAGAGCAGATTCGGTCTGCCTCCTCCCTGTCAATGTCAAACAGGAGGTTTTTCTGGACAGCAGATTCTGTTGTCCCGTGGGATTTCTTCGACATTATCGACTCGTCTCCATACACGATGGGACTGCCTACCTTGGCACTGTTAGGTTGCAGGAGGTCAAGAGGATTGGGGAGACCAGAAGATGCAGCTGGCAGAATATTTATGCCGGCCGTAGTCAGTATTGTAACCTTCTTCACAAAGCTTCGACGAGTCGATGGAGTGCCGGGGGTGTAACAATCTACTCTGTTGACATAGTTGGAGACTGTGACGCAGATGACGACAACAAGTACAAAACTTTGGGATAAGTGGATTCCCTTCATGACTTTAAAATAGGAGCGATTTTGCTGTGTGATGAGATAGCCCCGTGGATATTCTCACAGTTTGTGAAAGTCTCAGCAGAGAGAACAATCAGTAGGGTTAAAATATCCTCCGATTAACGCTCGACAAGAAATCTCTCCAAAGTGTTCTTCCAAACTAGAAATAAGCGTTTTCCTTAAATATTATCCCGCGTCCGTAGCGATAAAGTGCCTTTTGAAGCCCGGAGACGAATTAAACAGTTCTTTTCGCTCGTATTAGCGAGAAAGGTGACTGCAGAACCTTCCCCACCATCCATCCATAAACTACGTCGCTCTCTCACCATGGGAAGGGGAAAGAAGACGAATAAACCGGCAAACTTCCCTCCGCCTACTACGGTTTTCCTGAAGGAGTTGAACAACCAGATAATTGCGAACACACCCTCTCCTGCTGCACCGTTGAACACTCGACCGACTCCCTTCTCTTCCTACCCATTGTCCCCAAACACAGCCCACGCCTTGACTGAGTGCGGCTTCACCACTACCACCAATATCCAGTCGGCAACACTCCCGTACACGCTGAACCCGACGAAGGATGTGCTCGCTTGTGGGCAAACTGGAAGTGGCAAGACACTCTCCTTCTTGATTCCTACGATTGAATCCTTGTACCGGCTGTGCTGGTCCCCATCAGACGGACTTCATTCGATAATTATAACGCCAACGCGTGAGCTCGCAATGCAAATATTCAGTGTTTTGCAGCAGATCGCCCGGTACCACCGCTTCAATGTTGGTCTTGTCACTGGTGGCAAAAAACAGTTCAAGCAGGAGCAGGTTGGGATAGTGAAAGTGAATTGCGTCGTAGCGACGCCCGGTCGGATCCTTGCGCACCTGGAATCCACGTATGGATTCACGGCGGACAGCTTGCAAACCTTTGTCATCGATGAGGCGGACAAGTGTTTGGAACTTGGCTTTGCAGAGGAAGTTGACAGGCTGGTCAGTTACCTTCCAAGCCAGCGACAAACGATGCTGTTCAGCGCAACGCAGACAAAAAAGGTGCGGGATCTTGCGAGGCTTAGTCTAAAACGGCCTGTTTACGTCGCGGTTAGTCAGGACGTTGTCGATGACGGCAACGAGTCAGACAGGGCCCCTGATGAGGAGACCAAGAAGAAGCGAAAGACGCCGTATACCATCCCCGCCACTCTGAAGCAAACCTACATCACTGTCCCTCTTCACTTAAAAGTTTCGGTCCTCTACAGCTTTCTCAAAACCCACCTCAAATCGAAAACTATCGTGTTCTTGTCTACTAGATCGCAAATCAAGTTCTTTCATGGTTTGTTCAGCTCCTTCCAGCCCGGCTTGCCTCTGCTTTCACTGCACGGGAAGCAGTCGCAGCAGCGCCGTACATCTGCCTACTTTGAATTCAGTCGCAAAACAGGTGGAGCGTGCTTATTTACGACGGACGTTGCTTCACGTGGTTTGGATTTCCCGGGTGTCGACTGGGTGTTCATGGCGGATGCGCCAGAGGATGTTGAGATGTATGTGCACCGTGTCGGCAGAACGGCGAGGAATAATAAGAGTGGTACGAGTTTGATGCTTCTCACTCCAAGCGAGGAGTCCGGGTTCGTCAAAATGATAAAATCGAGCGGAATCGACGGGCTGAAGAAACTTAGCGTGAATCCTAACAAGGCGCTCGACGTACAGAAAAAGACATCAGCAGGTGAGGGCTAACGAACGCTTCGAACTTCCTCTACACATCCTCTCCCACCTGTACGTACGTCCCACTCACACGATTTATCGCGCGCACTTTCTTCTCCCTCGCATAGTTGTGGCTTCCAACCTTGACATTAACCAGCTCGCGAAGAAGGCATTCGTAAGCTACTTAAAGAGCCTTCTCTTGCAGCCAAATAAGGAAGTTTTCGACGTCGAGAACTATGATACCGCGGCATACGCAGCAAGTTTGGGCCTTCCCGGGGCCCCAAATGTCCGTTTCCTAAGGAATGGGGATTCTAAAGCTGCCACGGACGGTTTGAGGGAGGAAAACCGCCGGAAGAAGAATAAGAATCGGGAGCTTGAAAAGGTTAGGAGGGAAATCAAGGAGGAAAAGCTCAAAAAGAGACTGGAGAAACTAAGAAAGAAAGGTCGAATAGAGGATTCAAAGAAAAGTGAAGGTAGGAGAGAAAGTAGTAGTAGTGATGAGGAGGGTGATAACGACGACGGGTTGCTTGTAGTAAAGAAAAAGCACGAGTGGGGTGAGGAGGACGTGGCCCTCCTCGACAGCCAAGCTAATGGCAATAATAATACGAAACCATCCGCTTCCAAAAAGCAGAAGATTCGCCAGGATGGGACCTCGGGATATACCAAGGTTAAAAAATTTGACGATTCCGGCGAGGTTGTGGACGACTCTGTCCAATTTGAGGATGGAGGTGGGATTGTTACGTCGAGGGAAGAACTTGTGGAATCGAATGCGGCCCATGTGGAGCGAGTGAGGAAGCGGTTGTTGGTCAACAAGGATAAGGACAAGTTGGACGAGAGAGAGCGGCTGATAGAGAAGCGGAAAAAGAGGAAAATGGAGGCGAGGGGTGAAGATGAATCGGGGAGAGAGGAGTTTGGTGTTCAATTGGGAGGCATCAGTGCCAGCAATGATGATTATGATGATGATGATGATGAGAATGACAGCAGCGACAGCAGCGACAGCAGTGACAGCAGTGACAGCGGAAGTGAAAGTGGCAGCGACAGCGACAGCGACAGCGATAGTGGAGATTTCGCTGAAACTGAGAAGGCAGCTCTCGCCAAGTTGCAGAGCGGGTACTAAATATGCTAGATTTACTAGACTGTTTTTGCAGCAAACGACGACCTATACTGTCAACTTGTCCATTATTAAACCCAGGTCTATCGCTGTATTGTCGTCTTTCGCTGCAGTCTTCTTTTTCTTCTCCTTCTCAATTTTGTACAAT
>Ga0209714_1001460_pt1 | contig 12808 bp, 14 predicted proteins | sample COGITO_mtgs_1104_5_FD_185517 | JGI IMG/M metagenome (GOLD analysis project Ga0209714, IMG submission 185517) | Pelagic marine microbial communities from North Sea - COGITO_mtgs_110414 (SPAdes) (version 2) | ecosystem: Environmental > Aquatic > Marine > Epipelagic ...
GTTCTCCATGTCACCATCGACAAAACCGTCAAGAAATTCTTTCTCTGAAAAAAGATAGAAGACCAATATAATACGAATCTTAATAAGAATCGATCCATCAAACTCTTTATCTTAGTCCGATCGCTACGAAATTAAACATTACCCCTTCCCATTTACCCTGAATTTTTTTCTGTTTCCGTGAATCCGTAGAAACAATGACACGCACTTTACTCACACTGCCCGATGATGTCATCGTCTACTCGCTCTCTTTCCTCGATCCAATGAATATCTTTGCGTATTCGCTTTCTTGCAAGACTGCTTATCGCTCCCACTTTCTGAACGAGATGCTATGGCGTTTCTTGTGTGAGAGCACGGGTAAATTGCACTTGCAAACCACAAGTGACAACTGGTTTCAGACCTATAGCTTCAATGCTATTGTACCAGATGATGTGCATTCTCTGGAGGCTGCCATTGCAGCCTCAAAACCTGGATCTGTCGTAGTAATTCGTGGAGGTACTAACCATACCTTAAGTGGTTGCATCATTGACAAAAGCCTCCGGATTGAGGTGTTCCCGCCTGAGTCGATCGCGACAATAGTGTCTCCGCCTGGTTCTAAGAATGTGAAGGTAAGAATTAATGAGCGCGATTACGCTCATCTCCCCTCTTTTCAATCCTCGCCTTCCTCACCCCCTTCTCACCTGCACACCTGCAATAAAAATACCCAATCCAGAATAAACCAATTTTCAATGTCACCGAGGGCGCGACCCTTCAGCTTACTCAGTGCCGATTGATGCACAATACTCCCGGTGCCGACATTTGGCGGGGAAACTGTGCATTGTTTTGCCAGAGGGGACGGCTCGTAATGCATGATTGCGCTGTGCAAAGCAAAAGTGGTCGCGGCATAATTAACGTGGCTGGCGGAGTAGTGAGCATGACCAACTGCACGATCCATGATTGCGCGGCCACAGGAGTGTATGTCGGGGATGGGGACTCTTCGTGCACATTTGAAAACTGCAACGTGGTTAGGTGCGGGGGTGGAGGAGGAGAGATCCCTCACGGACACTCAGGTGTTTATGTCGAGACAGGAGAGGTGAGCAACCAAAGAACAAAAACAATCTTGCGCACTTTCACCTCACTCATTTTAATGCACTAATTATACTATACTCTCAGACCGCAGTCGTGGACAGTTTTCTCGGTGGAAATGCGTTAACAGGTGTGAGCGTGGTTCGTGGAGGAAAGGTTGTGTTGAAGTACTGTGACATTGTCGGCAATGGTGCCGAGGCCATTACAGTCGAGGATACAACTCGAGGAAGCACAGCAGTATTGGAAGACAACTGGTTGATGAACAATGGTGCTGCTGACGAGATCAGTCCGACCAGCTTTGACACAGTGGAGAGTAGGAGGTCAACTGGTGAAAAAGGTCTCCGGGGGCCGTCTGTCATGTATGAGATCGCAAAGGGAAGTAGCAGCAGTGATTTCCCTGAAACTGAAGATGATAACAGTGGAGATGGAGAAGAAGATCACGAAATTGTCCCTCTGCTTCCTCCTCCCCTCATCTTGTGAAGATTTTGGATGTTCTGCAGCAATCAGATGCGAGGTTGTGGAATTTGGGAGATCATCCTCTCTCCATGTATGTATCTTTTGACTTTAGTTTTTTTGGGGTTGCTAGTCTGTGTCGTAGCCCAAGCTGCGCACAACACTACACTCGATAGTTGATTTTGTAGTTCTCGTCAATAATAGGTTCTTGCTGCGAACATCGAGCCTGGTTTGAAAAAGCATTTTATCTTCCTCTACTTCTCGAAGCTTCTCATAACACTTTCCCATATTGTCCCAACTTGTTTCTGCAGTTTCTTCTCAAAATTACGCAATTCGGTGTAATCGCCATCCTTCTGGCACCCGTTGACAGTCATAAAGGAGACTGTACCACCTGACAAATACGAAAGCCTTGGTCTCAAAGCGTGGTTGTAGCTATGATTAAATGGAATACCATTCGATTTCGCTCCTCGCAACACCTTGTAGACACCCTTGGTGTCCATCCCCTTTCCACCCTGTCCCTTCATTACCTTGCTCAGAAGGCCCCCTTGAACATTGCTACAGCTCTCGCACTGGGGGTAGAATGCTTGCTTCATCTTGGGAAGAATGTATTTTCTCAAAAACTTCTTATTCTCCCTTTTGACGATGCTCAATGGAGGCATATGGTCCGCATTAAATTTGACGCCCCTTCCTGCCCTCCCACATGTGTGACAGCCCGTCGACCTTCCAATTTGCTGGATGAGCTTCCTCTCTGCCCCCGTAGCGTAAGCCTCCGTGGCAGGGACACTCCTCCGGGCAAAAGCGCCCAAAGATATATAGCTGGAGGGAGATAAAGAATGGAAACGGCCACCCAAGAGCTTGAAAGAAATTAGTGAGAGAAGGATTATCCTCGTATAGTGGGCCGCTGTTTGTTGTGAAGTGAAATTCCTCTCCAGGTAGGGAATGCGACTGTTGTAGCACCAATTTTTCGCAACATAGTTCACACCGCATCCCCCAAGACCCACCGCGACGACGCCAAAAATTGTGGGTAAGACTGGAGTGGCTGTGCTTATTTGGAGCAGGCGAGAACTCTGCAGTGTCTGGCTCAACATCAAGGGAAGAGGAAAAACAAGGGCAGAAATGATAACTGGAAGGAGAGGGGTTGTTGTTGTCATTGAGCCAGGAGCATACTCTCTAATAGACGATGGGAGTGTTGGAATGGTAGGAAGGTTTGGATAATTGGCCATTTCTCGTCCACTTTGACTATCAGAGAGGGCTTTTGCAACGACGACAGTGATAAAATTTGAAGAAGAATTGTTCTTTTCTTCGCTCAATTTGCAATAATATGGTAGACACCTCTGGGCGTACGTATGTTTTGTCCTTTGGAAACCAAAATTTAGAAAAAAACTCCGGTAACTAATTCAAAAATGGAAAAAGAAGAAAAGAAACTCTTGAAGTACTCAGCAAAAAAAAGAAGTGCGTTTTCAACAACTTGTCTTTTCGATTTTGGCCCCAAAATCTCTTATGATGTCCTTCTCTCATCTCCCGGTGATATTTCTTCTTTTCGGCTCTGTTCATGTCACTTTCAGCTTCAGGCCTACGACCATCTCTTCTTTGTCTCTTCGCCGGCAGGGCCAGTCCACGACTTCTCTCGATGCCACTATTGCTGTGATTGGCGCTTCTGGTCTTTTAGCGAGCGAGTGTGTGTACCAGTGCCTAAAAGCAGGCGACAATGTAATTGGACTGACTCGCAACCCTCAGAATGTTGTTGTCCCAAATGGTTCAGGCGGGGACGACAAAGGGAAGCCGATGGACGTTGCTGGAGGGAGCTTGAAACTCATTGGGGGGGATGTGACGAATAAGGACACGGTGGACAGGCTATTCAGTGAGAACAATATCGATGGGTGTATTATTTCGCTTGGCGGTAAGACCAAGGAGGTTGGTGACACCATGCTTCAGGTCGGTACAGCTAATGTTGTGAACGCAATGAAGAGTAACAATGTGAAGCGACTTGCTGTAGTCAGCAGCATCGGAGTGGGTGACTCTGAAAACCAGGCGCCTTTCTTTTTCAAAATATTGATGAAGACAGCAATGAAGAAGATATTTGCGGACAAGAATGCTCAGGAAGCTGTGGTAAAAACATCCGATTTGGAGTACTGCATTGTTCGTCCTGGAGGGTTGACTGTAGATCCTCCCACGGGAGTTGTGAACGTGATCGATGGGGAGGCTGGATCTATATCTAGGGCAGATGTGGCCGAGTTTTGCATCGCAGTCGTTAAACAACCTTCGTTTGAGTACATCGGCAAGACTCCGTGCATCAGCAGTGTGGGAGGCACTAGCTGGGTCAAGGACAGGAGCGGCAAGGCGCGTGGAATGGAATGATTGTAGCAGGTGATGCCGTGACAGCTCCACGTATGATTATATGATTACCATGACAACCAATTACAAATTAAATGATGTGATTTAGCAGCAACAAAGCTTTTCGTTTTTGTTTTCCTTATTTACCTCGTACAACAACACCAATGTGTCTGCGATTCATTTTCTGGTTATTTGCACTCATATGTGTTGGTGCTGAGAATCAAAGCAACAATCAAGCCGTAAAGGCCGAGGGCCTCAGCGAAAATGAGGATGAGGATAACAGCCACAAATAACTTCTCCTGCTGACCAATAGCGCGGACGCCGGCGTCGCCGACAATGCCGATGGCCATACCAGCAGCGAGGCCACTCAACCCGCAGCACAAGCCAGCAGCCAGGTGACTAAATCCAGAGTAAACACTGTACTTCATAATACCATCAGGCTTGTTAGTAGAAATACTCCCCTGGATGATCACAGCAACAATAAGGCCGTAAATACCCAGAACTCCCGCCATAATAACAGGAATGATGTTACGCATAACAAGCCCAGGGTTCATCACACCCATAGATGCAATGCCGACTCCGGATTTTGCGGTTCCGTAGGCAGCACCGATGTTAGCAAAAACCAGAGCACTGGTAACTCCCATGAAGCCAAAGCTGGGGAGAAAGGGGAGAAATTGATGATAAAGAGCAGGGAGTAGAAAGGGTAAGGGTGGTGTGTAAAGGGGGGTAGACGTTAGAGGGGTAGAAGTAGGGGTTAAGGTTGAGGTTGGCGTTGGGGTTTGGGGCGAGGCTGGTTAGTTAGCACAATGAGAAGGAGAAAGCAGAAGCAAGCTGAAGGCAATATCTCCATCAAATGAGCGCACGCTTTGTTTGTAAAGGAAGCGACAAAAATTACTTACAATGGTGCACTGGCCGTGCATAGCTGACTGCTCGGAAAAGAAGAGGGGCGTTCAATGGAACATTATGAAAGGGGAAGAGGATGAGTTCGTAAGGGGTGGGAGAACGTGTGCGCAGGTGTAAGAATATGAGAGTGAGCGTATCGTTGCCAACAGAAGCCTATCGCCAAAAGATATGTGCCCGCGAGACCCCCCCTATTAAGAAAGACATGCTTCATGACCCAAACCCAACACAACCAAACCCTATCATCCGGGAGGCCACATGCATAAAAATGGGAATGAAATCAATAACACTAACGCTCACGCAAGCATTTCCGCACGTCAACTTACTCGTTTATGGTGCTCATCTTAAAAATATATATGACGTTCAATTATTGACATTAATGGGATCTTGGTCCCCCCGGGCGGACCCAGCTCCGCCGGAGTGGGAACGGGGAGTCAAAAGAAAGCACTTCTTTCTCAGAGCAGTTCATCCAATAAAAGCAACCAAATCATCTCATGTCAATTGACCTAACACCTAAAACTCCGTCTTAGCTTTTATTTCACCAGCTCATCTCCAATGAGCCTCACCCAATTTCTTCCAGAAGACTGCCTTGACACTACAATCCTGACCAATGATGATGGTGGAATGCCGGTGGTTGGGGGCTTTTTGTACAAACTCTCCGTACGTAAGACGGTATTAGGCTTTCCAAATGCGGGTAGGCATGTAAAGAACTGGAAGCGTCGCTGGTTTGTTTTGTTCAGTAATGGCGACTTGGTTTACTATCGACACAGGAGTGAATTGAACCCTGACGACCCGATTGATGGTGAAGAAAGGAAAACTTTAGAACTGCGAGGAAAACTTAGACTGAACAAGAATGCGGTCTGTGTCGCTCACTTCTATTATGAGGACGCTTTTTGCATGAGCATCCAGTGTGAGAATTCTTCTGGGGAGATGGAAGAGCTGATTGCTCGGGCTGACAACCAGTCTGAAATGGATATTTTCATCAACTCTTGTAATAAAATTATAGGCGAAAAGATCCAAAATCTGCCTGTTAAGGACGACGAAAATCTGTCCGATTTGGCTAGTTATGTGAAGAGACGTCTGTCATTGAAGCACTCTCTATCTGCTGATGAGGATGAGATGGGACTGGACGGAAATTCCCAGTCAGATGGAAGTGGAAGCAGGAGGAATTCGAAGACCGAGTACCCAGCAGTTGGAATTCCGGTTCCTAAGCTCAGCATTGTTATCTTGGTTGTGGGTACTCGGGGCGATGTGAGTCCATTTGTTGAGATGGGGAAGAAGCTCAAGGCAGATTTTGGCCACACCGTCAGAATCGCTACGCACGCTCTGTACCGTGATAAAGTGATTAATGCGGGCTTATTATTCTATCCCCTTGGTGGTGATCCTATTAAATTGTCGGGCTACATGGTTAAGACTCAAGGTGCCCTCTTACCTCGCATAACGGACGTAAAAGACATCCAAAAGCATGTTGAGGACGTCCCAGAGAAGGTTCGAATGCTGGAAGAAATCTGCAATAGCACGTGGCCGGCCTGTACGGCCACTGATCCGGAAGACCCATCTGCTTCTAAGTTTGTCGCTGACGTTATCATAAGTAATCCTGTCACTTATGGTCACATCCACTGCGCCGAGGCTCTTGCGATTCCGATTCATATGTTTTTCCCTCAGCCTTGGACTCCGACAAAAGCATTTCCTCATGTATTATCATCGATGGACTTTGGCAAGGTTTGGAGCTGGGACAATTATCTCAGCTATTACTTCGTCGATGAATTTATGTGGTTAGGAACGATGAACTTTGTGAATAAGTTTCGGGAAGATGTGTTGCAACTTCCTATGATGAGGAGGGGTGAGCTGGGGGGTCACAGGTTGAATACGTTGAAGATCCCTTTCAGCTATATGTTCAGCAAATATCTGGTACCTAAACCGAAGGACTGGCCAGCCCACACCGATATTGTCGGCAATTTTTTCAATCCCGTCACTTCTGACTTCGATGATGATTCGCTCAAAGCTTTTTTGGCTGAAAATTTAGATGAGCCCCCTATTTTCATCGGTTTTGGCTCCATGGTCATTGCCGAGCCCAAAAAACTTGCGAACATGATAAGGGCTGCCTCTGAAAAGACAAATACCAGGGTCATTCTACAGTCGTCGTGGAGTTCGCTGGCTTTTGACGAAGACAAAGGCGACAGCAGCAGCAAGGAATCCAAACCTAATCTCATTTATTCGCTTGGGAACTGTCCCCACGACTGGCTATTTGGCCACTGTCGTGGTGTTGTTCACCATGGAGGAGCGGGAACTGTTGCCGCTGGGTTACGAGCTGGTAAACCTTCTTTCATTTGTCCCTTTTTCGGTGACCAATTCTTCTGGGGACAGGTGGTTTATAGAGCAGGCGTTGGGCCCGCTCCTTGCCCAGCAGCAGACCTGACAGCTGATGTACTAGCCGATGCTTTCGTGAAAATGAAGAGTGTCCAAATGAGGGAGAAGGCCGAGGAAATCTCGAGGCAATTCGAAAACGAAGATGGACTGGATGAGGGAATTCGTAGCTTCCACAAGCAGCTCCCAATCGAGGATATGGTGTGCGACGTGAGTCTATTTTTGCCCGAGGCCCACCGCGAAGACAGAGGTCGACGTACGACACAGGTAGCATCGAAATGGTGCAGTATCTGCTCATTAAAGATGAGCAAACTTGTTGACGAAGTGGTACACGCAGAGGGGAGTGGAAAGGAGCACCATATAAGGCATGACTACCGCCCTGTGGACTGGGGCTGTAGCGAAGGTCCGGAGAATGTTCTGTCGGGGGCGATACAGGGAGTAGCCGGTTTTGGACAAGAGTGTTTAAGCGCCTTGGGGGGTTTAGTAGTGGAACCAATCAAGGGAGTGGCTAACAATGGCATCCGGGGGGGGGTAGATGGGGCATTGACAGGGTTGAAGGGTTTGGTTGTCCGTCCCCTGAGAGGGGGGTTGATACTTCTCGATAAGAGCTCCGCGGGTGTTAGGGCACATTGGGAAAAGAAAGAGGATAACAGGAATCGCCGGTATGTATTTTTCGACAAAGTACACAAGATTGGTGTAGGAATTGGGAACTACCTATCAGGAAACAAGGAAGACTTGGGGTTACTTGGGGGGGGGAAAATTGATGTGGAGAGCGATACGGTCGGAGAAGGTTTTGAGGATGTCAGAGTGACCGTTGTTGAGGGGTCGAAAAATGATGGATCTAGGAAACTTAGCGCGAGCGAGAAGAGGAGCATCTACGAAGCTTTTGAGATCGCCCTGGAATGCAAGAAAGTCTTTGACAGAATAGAGAAAGCCAAGGCCAATGGTGTGGTGATTGAAGGCAAACTTGGGCTGACGTCAAAAGACGATAAGAATGGCAATAAGGATAAGAATGATCTGGCGCGGACGCTGAGTGAGGCTATTTACAAGAGTGGGAACTCAGTCAGCAGCATCATCAGTAGTGGAATTGGTCAACAAAATCGGGGCGATTTGTTTAGCTACCCTGGCGCGAACTATAAAGGCCAGCAGGAAGCGACCATCATAGAGGGCAATGAGACAGTGGAAGAGGGCGATCATGTTGAAGATAAGAGGAGAGCCTTCAGCGAGGAAGAAGAGCTAGTCTTCCATGAGAAAATACAAAATGTCCTCGATAGTTGGTTTGGCGTGGCTGCTGGAAAGTCCACTTTCGCTTCGTTTGCCACGAGATTTTTGTTCGATTATAATGCTTAGAGGATAATAAATTGTTGAAGGCTTTCGCTCGCAAGCACTTCGTGCGGCATTTTTATGGAGTTCTTTCATGCAAAAACGGGGGTTCTTTATCAAATTAGTCAAGGTCGTGTTATCGCTTTTTTTTTGCTGGATAACAATCCTCAAGAGCTTCGGACAGCCCAAAGAGCTCATTCAGCCGAATTCTGCAGTCATCATCGTTATCCAAAACGTCTAGCAATTTATAAACCGCCGGAAGAGTATCATCATCAACATCATCGTAAAAATTGCTCACTAATATGCCATTCCTCGGCTGGGCCAAAAAACTCAGAGGATTATTGTCCACCAAAACACAGCGTTTCAAATCCCTATCATCACTAATGATTTTCGTCAAATCTTTGACATATACTCCCCGATCCTCGTCTATAGTGCAACTCTCCCTAAAAAACCTCTCAGAGAAAATGTCATCATCCGGGTCCAAATAGCTCAAAACAGGCGATGCATAACTGCTCATTGCAGCAGTAAAAATATAAGTCTCCCACCTCTCCGACACCTTTCGAATAAACTTATCCAAACCTGGTCGTTTGTTTACAGTAACAAGCTCACCGTCCTCCAATTCTAGAGTGAAATTTTCAATCCCAGAGGTGTTATCCAACTCGTCCGGACGGGACTCATGCTGCCTGTAATCAACATTTTGGGAGTGAAAGCGAGAATGGATCAAACACTCATCCATATCTAAAACCACAAGTAAATCGGAATTTTTGGCGCTGAAAAAGTTTCTGGCAGTCGCGTGAAATTCCCGATGACAAGGTACGAACCCCTTGTGCTTGTGCATTGTACCTGTGTCATTTTTTATTCTGTCGTTGTCGTCAAAAACAAATCTCTGAGCAATCAGTGAGGGTAACCTATTTCGTGACGAAGGCCGTAATACTCTTGCTGAGAGGATCATTGATATTGGTATAACGGTAATGTGGCGGTATAGGCTTTGTGGTAGCTACCTGGAGAAAGGGAAGGAGGTGCAAATGAGGCCACTTTTGTTAATGAGTTCTTTTCCTTAAGTGTTGGTCGGAGCTGAAACTCGTGTTGAGGGTGCCTGGTTTCGAGAGGGGGGAATGGTTTTATCCTCGTTTTACATCTATTTTTTCTTTATTCGGACATCTGAATCAAGGTTTTATAACACTGAAATTGATTTTCTTTTAATTAAGTCTCTTTCAGTCCCCTGAAAACGTTGCATAATCTTGATCAACACGCCAAAGATATACCAGCAAAGAGTGCCAGCAGCAGCAGCAAGCCCTAATGTCGCTCTCTTTTCTATCCAAAAAATCTTGGCACACGGCGAAGCACCAAAATGTAGAAGCCGTTTGGGTTGCCGAGGAGAAAAAGAAGGCTGAGGATCAAAAGGTGGCCGAACTGCAAAAGCAATTGAAGGAAGAAAGAGAGAGGGAGGAGCTTGCCAAGATTACTGGGGAAGATAGAGGAGACACAGCTCTGAACTGGATGTACAGCGGTGGCGTGAGGGGAAGTGCAGCAGATAAAGAACGGGAAGAGAAGGAAGCCCAGGAATTTCTTCTGGGAAAAGAATACGTCAGCAAGAGCAATGATGGGAACAATGTGATTGCAGGCTCCCTAGCAGATGCAGTCACAGTCAAAAGCTTGAATGGGACCAACGAGAAGAACGAATACTTTGCTAAGCGACATGAGGATCCTATGTTCTTGATTATGCAGGAGAGACAGAAAGAAAGGGAGAAGATTGAGAAATACCCGGCTCAAATGCAGAGGCTCTCTGAGCAGCTGTCATCCCCTGTGACGAAAAAAAATAAGAAAGAGAAAAAGAGGAAGAAACACAAGAAAGAAAAACACAAGCACAAGAAGCATAAGAAGAAGACAAAAAAGCGTAAGAGATCCTACAGCTCCAGTAGCGATAGCGATAGTGATAGCGACAGTGAGAGCGACAGTGGTGAAGAGGAGAGGAGGCGGAAAAAGAGGAGAAAAGAGATCACAGACAATTCTCCGGCTGAGCCGACGGTGACTATGCCATCAACGGCTGTCACGGAGCAGAACAAGAGTCTAGGAGTTAATGGCGCCCTGAAACGAGACGATCGGTGTCCACTGTGCACCAGATTAATGAGTAGATGTAACTGCAGCAGTAGAGATGGAGGCGAAGGAGGGGGCGGAGTTGAAGGGGGCAACAAGGGCAAACATTCGTATGGCCTCAACAGCCGCGGCGGCGGCGATAGCAAGGCTGACCATTCCGCCAATGGTCCAAAAACGCACCTCGGACCCGATCTACGTCTGATGGAAGAAAGGGGAAGAAAGAAGGAGGAGGAAATCCAAAGGAAGAAGGATCTAGGACGACGGCGGTCAGGAGGTATCGGCGGCGCCCCCTCCGCCCCACAAACTCGCGAGGAAAAACTTGCTGTGATGCAAGCGGACGCTGTGTCAAGGAAGGAGACAAGGAAGGCTGCGGCCGGGGAGAAAGTCGATGTTTTAAAGGAGGAGGGAGCAAAGGGGCAAAAGGCTGAGTTCTTGACCTCAATGGTGAGGAAATATCAAGGCATGGAGTGACCGAAATGAAATATGAATAAAAATATTTTATAAAAATATATGGGCGTAGTTTTTTACCAGCTTTGCTTTCTGTCTACTTTTTGCTTCACTTGGCAAGCAAGCACAAGACTCCCGTCGCAACCTCTGTCACATCCTCCATCACATCAAAAAGGGAAGACATTTCACAACGGTGTCTCAGGAAGAGATGGCAAGTAAATGCCGTTCCGTTTCTTCAATGTCACACGGTGATGGCTAAATTTATCGTCAGGGGAAAAGCGTGCAGGGTGAGCTGAAGAAGTCACTGAACCTGAGGGGGTTTTTTTCTGCAATAAGATTGTGATTTTTGTGGGTATGTGTGTTAGTTTATTTTCTTGCAAGGTCTGCCTGCGCAGTCCGGGACTGTAGTTATTTTCTTGCAAGGTCAGCCTGCGCAGTCCGGGGCTGTCTCTTGGCAGTCTTTAGATATTCCTTCCAAAATCGCGGCATCCTCCAAAGCAGCCCCCCCACGCCCCCCCCTCAGGCAGATGCCAACAAATCCTCCAAGTGGATCATTACTCTCATATACGCGTACCTTCAAGCTGTATACTCGCTTGCCATCGTCATCAAGGTAGTACATAAGGTGCATGGTGCCTGGTTTGATTGAATTAATAATTCTGTCTGCTATTCAGGGGGATAAAGGATTGGGAGGCTTCTGAAGAGAGGCCAATTTTGCTAAACCCCCTCTGCCCACCTTCTCTATCCTCTTCCTAAAAATTTCCACCACTCACTGCACTATTAATAGTACTACTGCTTGAGCGTATAAGTCGCCGCACATCAGAGGGACGTGAGACCCTGAACCTGCCTTGCTGACTGAGGATGGGAGGAGAGGGTGTGCCCATTCAGCTAATCTATGAAGCTGAGAGCCACAAAATTTCAGTTGAGGTACGGATGATGTCTATATCCTCGTTGCTTGCAGTTTACGGCCTGAGCTTTTTGTGTCCTGCCTACCCCACAGGGTCAAGGGGTATTGGCGAAATGTTACTGCTTCGTGAGCGAGCACCAGGGAAACAAAAAAAATTAACATGAGCCCACTAACCCCTCGCCTTCCTCTCGATGCAGCTTAAAAAGGGCTCCATTTATCGCGGCATTCTTTCGTCCACTGACTCCTGCATGAATCTCCACCTTACCTCATGTGTGAAGACTGCTCCAAATGGTTCTACGTCTCACCTTGAAGCTGTTTACCTCAGGGGCTCCCAAATTCGGTTGCTTGTTCTACCCGATATGTTGAGGAACGCCCCCGTGATTAAGAGGGGGGGTAAGAGAAAGCGGGAGGATTGATCTTTCTTGGATCCTTCCTTTGGTTGATCTTGGGTTGATAACGCAATTATTGATTAATTAGTTTGTAGGACTTATATAAAGTGGAAAGTGGAGTGAACTGACTGCTACGTTTTACCCACATAAGCATTGGTCTATTTATTTTGTTTAGCTATCTCCACTTTTTAAGGGAGGGATGCATCTATGAAGTACAGAACCCTTGGTTTGCCTCAGAGTCGGTATATACACAACACAAGTGGAAAGTTGAACGTTTGGTGGGGTTTTCAAATCGGTTTCATTTATTATTTCTACCCAAATTACTTTGTCTGTGAGAGCAGTGTCACGGGGTTATGGCCGTATTGTCCACAATGCAAAAACGAACGAACGTTCGTCCTTCGTGACCTGCTCGTCGCTGTGGCTGTTGCCAGGTGGGCTCCGGCCCGAAGTAACTCCGCTTTTGCCCGCCTCTTGGCAAAATAGAGGGTAAATCATGTAGTTATTGATTAAATCCGAAAGCCAATTAAATGCG
>Ga0209714_1001469_pt1 | contig 12765 bp, 6 predicted proteins | sample COGITO_mtgs_1104_5_FD_185517 | JGI IMG/M metagenome (GOLD analysis project Ga0209714, IMG submission 185517) | Pelagic marine microbial communities from North Sea - COGITO_mtgs_110414 (SPAdes) (version 2) | ecosystem: Environmental > Aquatic > Marine > Epipelagic ...
CATGTCAGCCATGTTATTATTGGCTATTGAGAGTGATAAATGGCCGAGAAACAGTAGACAAGCTCGAAAAGATGAATAGACTATGGGAAGAATCTTGTCAGGGGGTTTGGTTTCTTAAGGTCGACCAGGGTCGAAAAGAGACACGAGGAAAGGTTTTTGCACCAGGTGTTTACGTACTGATGGTTTTTGACACCTGCGTTCTCTTTCAGAGGCCGAGACGCCCACAGACAAGAAGTGCTAGTTGGTCAGACCAGTCTTCTGTCCATTTTCCTTCTTTGACGCAACAAGTAAATTTAAGCCCCATCTGACCATTATTTTTGGCAAAAATGAAACCCTCTTTCCTGTTTACAACAGGTGTTCTTTTCGCCAGCACATCAAGTCCATTGGTCTCTGCTGCAAACACCCCTGTTGTTATTGTTCCTGGAACTGGAGGGAACAGGCTCCAAGCGAAACTTTCCAAAGCAAAGAGCAGTCCTCATTTCTACTGCTCAAAAAACAATGACTGGGAGGATATCTGGCTGTCAGTTTCTCAACTTCTTCCTGGTGTAATCGACTGCTGGTGCGAGAACATCCAGCTTGTATACGACAGCGCAGCGGACGAGCTGCACAATATTGATGGGGTAGAGACGAGAGTGCCATGTTTTGGGGACACGTGCGGAATTGAATACCTGGATACTGACATTAAGTTGTCTGACTCCGCTTACTTTGCAGATGTTGTCGAGGCTTTTGTGAAGGAAGGCTATGTGAGAGGAGTTGACATTGTGAGCGCTCCTACAGACTGGCGTTACGCGGCCAATTCCAACCATGACGATTATTTGAACAAAACGATTTCCTTAATTGAAGATACCTACACCAAGAATGAAGACACACCTGTAGTTCTGATAGGTCACTCTATGGGCTCCCTTTGGACATCTCACATCCTGCGAGAGTTGGTCAATGATGAGTGGAAATCCAAATACATTCAAACCTACGTACCAATCTCCCCTGTTTTTGGAGGCAGTGTGAATGAGTACAAGCTATATGCGACTGGTCAGGCGGACACTCTGCCAGGCATTTCTTCAGCAACGGTGAAAGACGAACAGCGCAGTTATGAAAGTAACATCTGGTTGTTGCCAAGCGCAGAGCTCTGGACCGATGGCGAAGCGACTGTGAAAACACCAAGCAAATCTTATGGCCCTCACAACATCGATGAGTTCTTCACTGATGTTGGCTATCCTCTCGGTTCCACAATTTTGAACCGGGTGAAGCCAATCCTTTCCCTTGCCGATCCTAAAGTGGCTGATATTAGAATTCTTTATGGAACTGGCGTTGATACAGACGAGTTCTACGAATACACGAAAGATGGAAGCTGGGATGAAGACGATTTGAAAATTACGAAGGGGAACGGTGATGGCACAGTAAATATCCGAAGTCTTGAGAGTGGTAACGAGTGGGAGAATGTGCAAACGAAAGTGTTCGACAAGCAGACCCACTCAGGAATCCTCAAAGATCAAAGTCTGATCGACTACTTGGTTGCGCTAACCAAGCATTAATGTTAGAGAACAACGATACGTTTCGGGAAAATTATGAAATCTTTCTGCTAAAAGTTCTTGTTTTCAATTTTTTTTCAATTCTCCTACACTCCACTTCACTTCTTTACAGCACCCTCGATACATAATCGATACTAATCTCAAGCTATGAGAGTATTGACAGACGCAATTAAATCTACAAGACTACTACTTCTCGGAGGTGTGAGTCCATCCCTCTTTTTTCCGTACTGCCTTAAATGTAACCGGGTCTCCTTGTCTTCCAAGTCACATATCTTCATGAGCTCAAAATTCAAGCTCACCCTGCATCTCACAAACCACACAACTCCTTCTTTTTCATTCTCGAGAGGGAAGAAACCCTCTACTGCTTCCCCTTCCTTCATGTTGAGCTCGATGCTGCACTCGCCCATGAGGAGGTCCGCGAGAATCGCCCGCTTTTCGTACACTCCCAACACGAGCTGCAGCGGGGGGCCCCTGAAGAGGGAGTCCTTGCAGTAGTCAGGGTCCGTCCCTCGTGCCCCGATCCCTTCGGGAAGGGCAAAGCGGAAAGAGCACGATGATCCCCAGCTGCCAGCTTGACTAACGCCGCCCCTTTTCTCAACTTTCACGGGCTTTGTCATGCAACTGTCCCTCGTTCTGCTCTTATTGTTCAGCGGGGCTCCTCCGCCTCCCCCGGCACCCCCACGCTTCAGCCTCAAGACACTATATGCCGTTAATTTAAAGCCGCTGCTAGAGGCTGGCGACAAATTCTTCAGGTCAAGAAGCTCAACTCTAATTTTCGCGATATTTCTGAGGTTCATTCCCATTCTCGCAAAAACGTGATTCCTCTCCAGGCCCATCTTAAGCGCTCTCAAATACATATTGTGCAGATCCCAACCACCAGGATCGCACCCTTGTCTGATGCTGCATATTGCGTCGATGATGCGCCGCTCCCCCTGGTGCGCATTCCAAAGTGACAGGCAGCTCGGTCCGCCTATGTCCTGAATAATCGAATCGAAGACACTCTGGTTCCCGGTATTGACAGCGCTGTAGATATTCCTCCCAATGGCTCCGATCGGAGAGACACTCTCGTCACTCAACCAACTTTCCACCTCCCAAGGGTCCACGAACCGATAATACACATCTTCTTCGTCGCCATTGTTTCTTTTTGGACTTCCTGGCGGCGTTGGGGGCTTGAGAGGGTTGTAAAGTTCGTCTCCCTCCCCATCAATGCTCATTCTTTCCTCAACCAGTCCCACGTGCACGTTCTCTATAACCCGCCGTTTCGCCATGTCGTCCAGCATTTTTTTTCCCTCTTCGATGGTGTCGACAAAATCAGTCCGCGCCATCCACTCGGCAGCCTGTCTCTTCTTAAACAGAACGATGAAAACCTGCGAGTTGGGACCGATCCTTTCGGTTATGAAGTCGACACCACTGGACGGCTTGATCATGTTTCGTATCACGCTGTCTCCGATGTCGACGTTTCCTATATCAAGGCTTCCATCTGGGAGAACGTTTATGCTACCTCTCTCGTTGTTCTCTACAAGAAATGTGGCCTTGTGCACTAAGTTAACATTACTTAGCAAGTGCAAGAATTTTACATCTAGTAGAGTTCTCCACTCACTCAGAATCCGGTAGCTTCGGCTCTTCGTCTTGTTAGCGACGATTCTGCCAACTTGCGATTTCATCCTACCCACGATCAGCAGCTTAATCATGTAAAGCACGACCTTCATCTGCTCTGCTCTTTCGGTGCTGCAAGTCTGTTCTGTGGAGGAGGGGAAATTGGGATTTGACGCCGAGGTTGACGAAGTTTTCATTGACAGCGTCCGGAAAAGGGCACAATTGGGTGATGGTTTATGCTCCACCACCTCGGTTACGATGTGATCCTCCCTTAAGGGAGGGTTATTCAAGAGAAGATTGCAGGGCAAATTGTCACTGATTACTGTCAAAAGGTTGCTCAGCTTCTGGCACGGGCCGAAACTGCCACACCTGAAGCCATCAGCACCCCCGCGGATGATTGCGTGCTGAACCTTTCCCTTGTAAGTGGCGTCGTCGCCTTTGAAGCTCAAGCTAAAACTACTTTGGGAGCGATCCGAGGAGGGTCGAATTATGCAAGTCCCGGGCAGAGAATCCTTTAGTCTTGAATCAGCCTCAGCTCGTGTATAGTCCACCAAAAATGCCCACGCTTCGCTTTCTTTGATGTCGCCTTCGTCATTTGAGAACACCGTCGAGAATACCGGATGTACGCTCGAAATGCTACTGTTCCTTCGAGCTATTGAATCGTGGCCACCACTTGCTCGTGGCACATAGTCTGGAACAGAATTCAACAAAAGTTCCATCGTCTGGTGGTTACTGGTTCTCCAGCTCCTGACAAGAAGACAAACCCTTACTGCCACAATACACTCCTCAAATAGGCTATCGTTAAGGATCAAACAGCCACCAACCTCAAGCCAGAGTATCAGCTCAAGTTGCGTCGCACAGTTGGTGATCTGCTCGTCGGTTATATCATTCTCGTTGCCGAGCGCGAATTCATCCGACTCGACACATAGCCTCGCGCAAAGAGATGCCGCGTGATCGCATGCAGCGATTGCCATACCTTCAATGGAGTCTGCGTCGCCGGCGACCCTGAGCAGTAGGCAAATTGCAGCCAGACGACAAGAAAATAGATCAGGAGAAGGTGGATTGTTGATTTTTACTCTTGCGATGACGTCGTCGGAGGAAAGAGAAAATCTCTCGGAGATCTTTGAGAGGGATTCTGAAAGCGATGAGGTAAGGTCGAGGGATGCTATTTCTTGGAAAGAGACATTTGAGGTGAGATTACACGATTCTCTCATCAACCTTGACGCGGCAATGCTATTCAGAAGATCTTTGTTCTTCTCCTTGCTTTCAAGGATCCATTCAGATGTCGGTTTTTCACCGCGGATCTCTGTACTTGGTGTAATCAAGGGAGAAGTTGTCTTAGCGCAGTCGAGAGATTGATAAGAATCGCTATCTGAACTCGAACTAGTCGGCGGTGTCAAAGGTTGTTTCTGTTTCTGTTGAGGTGCCACATCGAAAGAATCGAAGATTGAGTTAGAGGCAGCCATCGGGTCGACCACCTGCTGTTGGCTTTCTTTCTTCTTCTGTTGAGGTGCCACATCGAAAGAATCGAAGATTGAGTTAGAGGCAGCCATCGGGTCGACTACCTGCGGTTGGCTTTCTTTCTTCTTCTGTTGAGGTGCCACATCGAAAGAATTGACAATTGAATTGGAATGCGAGATATTGTCTGCATCCTTATCCAGCACAAACCCTCCCCCTCCATTCTCTCCTCTTCCTGTGCCGTCCGAATACAACTCCTTACAAGTTAAAATACCCTCCCCTCTCACTCCTTCGATCCCTCCTGTCCAATTTGCACCTTCTCCCCCAAGCCCACCACTTCCAAGCTCCATCCCAAAGACCTGTTTTTCCTCCAAACTGGCTCCTACCCTCCTCAGCAGCCCCGAGGTTTGGAAAAAATTAATGTTACTCTCTTCTAGCTGTCGCTCGGGGAATTTTCCTCCTGATAAAATTCCAATGCCGTCCCGACCTAGCCACCTCTCAAGCAGACAGCCGAGGGTATGATATTTCTCATTACCATCGTTACCGCTTTGATTGGTAATCCGTTCTCTCCACTCCTCAATAATCCTCTTGGTCTCCGTCCCCACCCCCCCTTCGACCAATCTCCCCACCATAATAGCCAAACTCCAATCACCCACCTTCCCAAATATGATCTCCAGAGCCTCGCGCAACATCATCGGCCTTGGTAACAACATAAAGCTCGCTGCCTCTATGTACTTTCTCTTCCTCAGTAGTGAGAACGCATTTTTCTTCGCGAGTGCAGCGCCGTGGGGTGTTGCGAAGTCGTTGTCCGTGAGGAATTTGTGCAGAGTTTTACCGGAGGGGGATGGGTCAGTTTTCGAAAGGTTTATGAGTAGCGAAACGGAGGAGGACGCGAGGAAGAGAAGGGAGGAGGAGAGGGCGGATTTCGTTTGCTTAAAGGATTGGAGGGCGATCTCCTGGGCGAGGGATTTTAAGGTTGAGGAGGAGTGGACCCACAGGGGGACACAGAGGCGGCTTGCCACACTCCAGTTGAGCTTGGAAGTAGGAGTAGTTCGCAAATTTCTTAGAAGGTCGGATTGCGATGAGTCATTTAATGTGAGGAATAGGTTCAAAACGGAAGCTGAACACAATCCGGCACCTTTGTCACCATCTTTGTCACCATCTTTGTCACCACCTTTATCACCGCCTGCATCTCCGCAACCTCCAGATAGACCGAGGTAATAATCGACCAGTGCTACGCGGCATCCCTCATCCTCTAGAATTTCGATTGATCGATTTCTGTCCGGGTCAGTAACAAGGGCGATGATAGAACGAAAGGAGTCGGCCTCAGAGGGCGACAAATCTGGTGGCGGTGCTGTCATCGTCGACTTGGAGCTACCGGCACCAACGCTTGAGGCACGGTCCGTACCAGGACTTTCCCTGAACTCAAACGGAAATATAAGCCCTTCGCTTTTTCCGCCGTTCACTCCTTGCCATCCTCCTGTCCCTTCGACATATTCGAATATCTTCCTGACATCCCTGATCCCTTCCAACACACCGCTCCTGGAGCCGAAGATGCGACCGAGAAGATTCAGAGGGTGCCAGTCTGAAACGGGTGCTAAGGATGACTTCGTAGAAACCCGAGACGGTGGATACGGAGAGAGCGGAAAGTTATCACCTTCGAAATGATCAATCGTAATCGGGTCGGAGTTGAAATTGGATCTGGGAGTTTTTCGTTCGTTTTTAGGCGAGAGCGAGGAGAGAAAATAGTCGTCTTCAACGACAATGTCGGCAGGGGTGTCGGGGTTCTCGACCGGGGCGTTGATATCCTCGTCGGTTGTGCGCAACGAATCGCTGCTGAACCACTTTGTCTCGAAGCTTTTTGAACTCCTTCTCATCATTTTTTTGATTTCCGGTGCATTTTTTGCATCTTTCTCACCCATTTGATCCCCCATATCCTCCTCTTCTCCCGTCTCAACCACCTCTACCCTCTGCACCTGAAATCGAACCCCTCCGCCACCCTTTTCCATCTCCTCTTGAATCCTCCAAATGACCTCCTTGATCGTTTTGCAGCCGTCTAGGTCCCTGCCATTCACCTTCTGCACGACGTCACCTTCGAGCATGCCACCGATCCGAGAAGCTGCCAGAGGGCCGCCGTTCGAAGGGTCGACTTTTAACGAAGATACAATAACGAGCGATGACGATGGTAGTAGTTCAAGGCGAAGACCGAGGCCGTGGGTCGGATCTGGTGTTATGGTCGGTGTTGAGATTGTTATTGTTTTTGTTGCTGGTGCAGCTGGTTTGAGCTGAGTGAGGTTAGCTGCGATTGCTGTTGTATCGAGTGATGTGTTCTTGCCGACGAGAGAACGACGAGGAGGTGTGGATACGTCGTTGATCAGAAAAGAACGACCGCGATTGACACCCTGACGAATTGGCGTCTGATTTCGATCTTTCCCTCGGCCGTTGGCGTTGTCACCGTTAGATTTGCGTGATTCCAATGATGGTGTTGCGGACAGGTCGTAAGTAAGGTCATAGGTCAGCACATTCAGGGCATGAAAGTCGGGTAGCAGTCGAAACAGTGAAAGGGTTCGTCCCGCGCCCGTTCGGGATGTCGCAGTGACAAAAGGGTGGTAAAGGGGATGTGGGCAACGGGCTTTTACTGTCGTCGTAAGGAAAGTTGTAAGGACCCCGTTAGACACTGGAGTGAGAGAAACGGAAGGATCGGTCGACGACGAAGATGGCAGGGTTTTGGCCTTGGCGGCGCCAGAGGTAGAGAAGTCGCCCCCACTGAGGTTGATGAGGCGAATCCTCGTGTAGCCGCCGGCTTCCGGGCCTACCCCACAGCCAGATTTAGCTGGCCGATGTAGCCGGCCCTCCCGCCCTGCTGCTGATGCTGCGCTATCTCTCCCCTCGTCCCTGTCCCCGTCAAAAGACTTCTCCCCCCACGAAGCAGTAGCAGACTCGGATTCGTCATCGAAATTGTCATCGTCAAGCTCCCCCTCCGCTATAAATTCCGTGACAGTAAGCCACGACGATCCAAAGCTCCTCTCCTTTTGTTTCTTCTCGCCCGGGAGCCTCGCCGTTGGAACTTCGCCTCCCGAACGCTCGCCTACTGCACCTGCACTGAGCGCAACGCAGCGAACGTCGCACCAGTCAGCCACTCCAAAACCAGGCATGGACGACATCATCCAACGGGCGATTTTTCTGACAGTCCTTTTGCCCCTCCTGTGGCCATTATGGGTGCCACTCGCAGATGCAGTGGTGTTGTGGAGTGTGTACATGCCTATGACAAAGCTCCCATCAGAGAGAGTGGTAACAAATGGAATGTTCTCCGTCTTGTCCCCTTCGACCTTGGAAACTTTGCACATGACCCCGGGTACGCCCTCCGTAAAATCCCCGTCGCGAATTAAGTTGAAGTAAGCCTCCCGGTCCGGCTTCTCTGTCGAGGGTTTCTCTTGGTCGACTTTACCCGCATTTCTGCAGTGTACATTTCCAGAGAGGTCAACTGTTATTGCCTCAGGGGAGGTCACTGCCGAACTACCAAGTGAAACACCAGTGGAATCGGAGTCATCAGACAGCGCTTGGAGGCCGCGATGACGGCCAACGATAGAATTTCGGCCAAAAACATTCACTCCCCCCGAAGTGGGACAAACAATGAGGCATTCTCCAGACGGAGATATGTCAGCTGAGGTTATTCCAGAAAGGGGAGTGAGGGTAAAGGTTGGCTCTACAGATGCTATGCTCGTCGAAAGGTTGTCGATATGTCCGTCTGGGTCGTTGTTGAGGAACGAATTGTGTTGCAGGGGCAGAATCTTTAAAGTTGTTGGTAGAGTGACCAAAATATGAGGAGATCCCCCGTTGCAGAAATGAGGTGAGAGACTGATTGGAGGTTCCTCGAGGGGACACGACAGAGTGGTCACACTCTTTTTCGTTAAAGCGTTAGTCGACGTATCAAAAACGAAGGTCGTTATGGTCGTCAACGAGGAAACAAAGATTTGAGCTAAGTGAGATTGGGAGCAAATTATCCTGTCACTTGAGGGGTCACTGCTGGTTATCGGCTTATAGGGTTCAATAGGGCTATACACTGTTACTACATGTTCTTCTACGACAGTAGGATAGGGAGCGGGCGCACCGAGAGGAGAGAGTAGGTGGAGGGTCGTCATAGGCTCTCTGAAAGGTCCTTTCTGGAACGCTCTCAGGTTGTATTGAGGGTAGTGCGTTAAGGTTTCAAACTTTGGCCGGGCGCGAAAGGTATAAAATCAGTCCAAGGGTGATCTGAGATATCTGTAACGAAGAAATGACTTTTGTGTACCGCTGTGTAGGAATTCTTCTGTGCGAAAAAATTATGCGAGAATAATAAACCTGGAAAATTCTCTCTGATTCATCTCTGATTCTTCTCTTATCCTCCTCCCCCCTCTGGACCGGAAAATGACTGCTCTGTTTCCACTTTTCATTCTCTCTCTCTCTCTTTTACCCCTCTGGGCATTGGATACTTTGACTTCGACGAATTTTGAGCATCTTACCCAGTCTGTGACGGGGTCGACGACCGGCAACTGGCTCATTCTGTTCCACTCGACGTCGCCTCTCCCCCCTTCTACGACCAAAGTATTAGAAGAGCTGGAGAGCCGTGAAGAGCTCCAAAGCTTGGGGGTTGTTTTGGGCACAGTCGATACGGAAATCGAGAGGGCTGTGCAAGGACGATTTGCGAAAATTCTTACTCTTGCCAAAGATAACTCTGATGAGGTGAGATTATTGTTTGCGAAAGCGATTTATTTGCTGAGCTCTATTCTGTGATAGTGTACCACATCTAACCACATCTAAAAAAAAAAACAGGATGGTGTCTTCTTATTTCTGAAACGCGGCCGAGTTTACTTGTTCCCTCCCCCTATGAATGTTGTTGATGTCCCGACTTATATCCACAATCTCCTGTCTTGGATTGAGCTGTTCCACGGTAGGTCGACGTCTTATCCAATTCCCCCCATCCCAACTTTGTCTGGGCAAGTTGAGGAAACCTTTCGTGAGCTCTTGGAGATTGTCAATTTGATCATATTTAGCGGTGGGGAGGGGAGCATTTGGGGTGTCCGGTTGTTGGTTGTGGTGGTTGCTGCCATCATCTTTTTGTTTCTCGCTTACTTCACGGGAAAGAAGTAAGTAAGCATGAAGGACGACGATGTGCACGAAGGAAAACCACCTGGAAAACCTTGTGTCAAGTGTCAAAGGGAAATTCTCCCATTTTCCTTTGTTAAGTCGTTTTACTAATTTTCTCCCATTCTTTCTTTTGCAGGGCAGGGGCAAAGAAGAAGCGAGCTTAGTTTATTTGTACTAGGAAATGATCAAGATATAATTTTGTCACCTCTTTGGATGTTTTCGAGGTTCAGTGTCAGTGTTGTCGTCCGAAACCAAAAAAAACCAAAAAAAACAAAAAACCAAATTTATCCCAAAATATAACCTGTTTGGGCTCTATTTTGTTTATTTATTGACACCAGGGGCCCTTCTGTTATTATTTATTCGCGAGCACCAGTATTAACGTGGCCGACTAACCTTACTAACAAATTGCTTGGTGACACAGTCAGCTCGAGCTCTCAACGCTAACCTGAAAAACATGCTCCTTGAAACACACTTCCGCCAATCTTTGCGGTTCACCAACCGAAGCCTCCGCCAACTGCCCTTTGACGTTCGCCCCAACGAGATCCGGCCAAAGGTTGAAAATTCCATTTATGCCAGGCCCCCTGACTTTCGGCCAGCTGAGCTCTCCAACCCGAACCTCATTTTAACTTCACCTTCGGCGTTTTCGACGTTGGATCTGTCTGTGCCGTACGCAGCCGAGCTTTCTTCGCAGGACCATGCGTTTTTAAGCACGGTATTCTCGGGAAATACGCTGCTTGATGGCATGGAAGTTGCAGCCCACTGCTACTGTGGCCACCAATTTGGCAGCTTCAGTGGTCAGCTAGGAGACGGTGCGGTGATGTACCTCGGCGAAGTTGAGGTTGACGATACGGAAGATGATGACGATACGGAAGATGATGGGGGTAAGAATAAGAATAAGAATAATAGGAATAATAGGAATAATAAGAACACAATTGAAGTCCAGCTGAAGGGGTGCGGACTGACGCCCTTCTCGCGTACTGCAGACGGGCGGAAGGTGCTCAGATCTTCCATTCGCGAGTTTTTGGCGAGCGAGGCGATGGCCTTCTTGAGGATTCCGACCACCCGCGCCCTTGCGTTGGTGGGAAGCAGTGACAAAATCGTCCGAGACATTTACTACGACGGGAATAGAGGGATGGAAGAGTGCGCTGTTGTGGCACGTTCTGGTCCCTCCTTTTTGCGCTTTGGGTCCTTTGAGATTTTCAAACCTGAGGACCCCAGAACAGGCCGCTCTGGCCCGTCTCCTAATAATACGGAGCTGTGCGAAAAGCTCCTAGATTTTGTGGTCAAGTATCACTTCAAGGGCAACAGTGACAGTGACAGTTTGGATCCAAACTCTTTGGCGACCAAGGAAGACAAGGCAAAGTTGATGCTCACATGTGTCGTGGAGAGGACTGCTGAGCTCGTCGCTCGTTGGCAGACGGTTGGCTTCACTCATGGGGTGCTCAACACGGACAACATGTCTCTGCTGGGGCTCACTATAGACTACGGACCATATGGCTTCATGGAATACTTTGACTACGACCATATCCCCAATGGCAGTGATGGCACGGGGAGGTACAGCTACAAGAACCAGCCCGAAATTTGCAAGTGGAACTGCATGAGGTTGGCCGAGGCGCTCAGCTTTGGCGGCGTGCTCGGCAAGGCTGTTGGCTACTCGATCGTCGAGGAATTGTTCGACCAGCGATTTGAGCATTCGTACAGAACAATCATGCGGTCCAAGCTCGGGCTGGTCACCGCAAAGGCTGAGGATGGGGAGCTCTTTGAGCAGCTTTTCGAGGTTATGTCAGCCACCAACGCCGATTTCACCGAGGTTTTCCTTGCCCTCGAAGACTATGCTGGCACTAACGGTGCTGGCGAGTCGTTAATGTCCGTCCTCGATAAACTAGCAGATTTGTGTGCGCCTCCAAAAATTGTTGCAGAAAATATTAAAACAAAAATGAAAATCAACAAGCCTGGGATGGACCCCCGCCAGCTTCTCCAGCTGTGGCAAGTCGCACAGACAGATCCCGAGGAGCTTGCGCGCCTTTTCGGGGCCCCTGCTCCGGCCATTGTTGCGGAGCTTAAGGGCGAAATGGATAAGTTGGAAGCGTTCGCTGCTCTCCAGCAGCGCGCTGAGCAGATGAACACCATCGACCCAGATGCCAAGCGAGACTCTGACAGGTCCAAGTGGAGGACCTTCCTCAGCATTTACAAGAAGAGGCTTTTGAAGGAGGGTGAGGGCGGAGAGGAGGTCGAGGGTCGGGAGCGCCTCCGAGTCATGCAAGGAGTGAATCCTCGCTTCATTATGCGGAACTGGATCCTACACGATGCAATTCAAAAGGCCGAGAAGGGGCAGTATGGGGCAGTGCAGGAGCTCCTCAGAGCGTGCGAGAAATGCTTCGACAGGGATACACGAGAATTAACAGAATCGTTAGTTGCTGTAAAACAGCGAGACGCACCTACGTTTGCTGCCTCGCTTTACAACACGTGATCCTCGTAGGTTGAGCATGTTGCCGCCCCTCTTCTTGTGATGTAATGAAACAATTTTACTGCAATTTTCGAGAGTGTGCATGACCGAGCGTAGTACACTACATATTTCGCTCGCGAGAACACTCTCGATGAAGAATTGTTTGTTCACAAAAGAAGAATTGTTTGTTCACAAAAGATGAGGCGGAATTGCTCAGCCAAGAAAAGTAGGGATAGTAATAACTTTTTTGAGAAGGTTTAGTTCTGTGATCTTCCTCTTCCTGCAGTATCAGTATCTTGTTGGGTTGGTTTAATATAACACCATCACTGTTTGTTTGTTCGCTTTATTAGAAGCAGAGGTCGAGAGGACTTCGCGAATTTCCTATATCTCTCTAGGAAAAGCAAGGGCTTCTTAGCCTCAAATCCACAATTTCCAAAAAAAATTGTTGTCAAAAACAGCTCAAGAGCAGGAAAGAGGAATTTTCGGCTATTGGCCCATAGTCTGGGGGTTTATAGACGATCTTTGAGGATGAATAATTCACATACCGATGAAGTTACAAAGTTCATTAACTTGAATCGAGGTTGTAAATACTCCATTACAAAGGCTCCG